>OHEB01000412.1_pt1 | contig 17941 bp, 22 predicted proteins | sample 1567081 | NCBI WGS metagenome assembly OHEB01 (sample SAMEA3879569, study PRJEB24766) | human gut metagenome | biome: human-associated habitat; feature: feces | place: USA | collected 1985/1987 | reverse complement strand
AGATCATGCAGGATGTCTACTCGCAAATCATCTCTATCTCCACCGTCACAGCTGTGGTCTGTGCGGCCGTTGCCCTGCTGCTGATGAATTTTTCCAAAAACGGCAAGACCGTGGATGACTCCCGCGCGTGGCTCAAGCGCATTGCTATCACTTGGGCGATTCTGAACGATCTCGGCTTCATCATGGCCTATGTCACGCCGTTCTTCCAGGGCGGCACTTGGAATCCGTAACCACTCCCCTGCCCACAAAAAGGAGGTGAACGCCATTGGGCATTTTAGACGGCATTGTGGATTGGCTGGCAACACAGGTGATGAACCTGCTGGATCTGGCATCTACCTCGGTACTCGGCGCGCTGGGCTGCAATATGGATACATTCAAGCGGTACTTTCCTGCTGCTTCGGCCATGTACGAGATTTTTATCTGGACGGCTATCGGGCTGGTACTGCTGAACCTTGTGTGGCAGCTTTATCGCTGCTATGGTGCCGGGTTTGACATTGACACCGAGAATCCCATCAATCTGGTGTGAACTGCACCCCATTTGTTAGACAGTATGATATACTATCTAACAAGTGGGGTGTTTTGCTATGCCAAAAGGAGTACCAAACAAACGATATACGCCGGAGTTCAAGAAAATGGTTGTAGAAACCATGAAAAAAGAACATCTGAGTATCTATGCAGCAATGCAGGAATTTGGAATTAACGACCATAAAATTATAGAGCGCTGGGAACGCATTTATTTGGAAGAAGGGCCGGAAGGCTTGTCGGTTGAGCGACGGGGCCGCAGCAGCACTGGTCGGTCAAAGAAGCTGCCAAAAGAGGTAGAAGAAGATCTGTTGGCCGAAGTGCAGCGACTGCGTGCGGAGAATGACTACCTAAAAAATTTGCAAGCCTTGGTTTTGGAAGACGAGCGACGCCAGCACAAAAAACGCTGGTAGTTCAGAAGCTAAGGCAAAAACACGCACTCAGTATTCTGCTCTCAATCGCTCAACTGCCCCGTGCAACTTTCTACTATCATTTGAAGCAGATGCAGAAAGAAGACAAATATGCATCTGTTAAGGAAGAAATCACAACGATTTACCACGAAAACAGGGGCCGGTACGGCTATCGCCGGATCACGGCAGAACTTCGCAAGCGCAATTTCCTCCTGAACCACAAGACTGTCCAGCGGCTTATGAAAGAGTTGGGCTTAGTTTGCCGTGTCAGGATGAAGAAGTACCGCTCTTATAAGGGAGAAGTGGGCAAAATTGCGCCAAATCTGTTAAACCGGGACTTCCGCGCCGAAAAGCCGAACCAGAAGTGGGTCACCGATGTGACAGAGTTCAGTTTGTTTGGAGAGAAGCTCTATCTCTCTCCCATCCTTGATCTGTGCAGCAGCGATCTGGTCAGTTACACCATATCGGATCGTCCTGCACTCAGCATGGTAACCACCATGCTGGACGAGGCGTTTGCAAAGATCCCGGCCGAAACAAACCTGATTCTCCATTCTGACCAGGGCTGGCAGTACCAACACAAACAATACCAACAGATGCTCCGGGAGAAAGGTGTTCGCCAGAGCATGAGCCGCAAGGGAAACTGTCTGGACAATGCTGTGATAGAAAATTTCTTCGGGCTGCTCAAAAGTGAGCTGCTGTATTTGCAGGAGTTCCGCTCCATGGAACACTTCAAACTGGAACTGATCGAATATCTAGATTACTACAACAACCGCAGGATCAAGGCAAAGCTAAAGGGCTTGCCGCCTGCAATTCACAGACAGCAAGCCCTTTCGGCTGCTTGAACAATTTTTACTTCAAAATATTGTCTAACTTTTGGGGGTCACTTCACATCTGCCGCCCGCTTTTTTTCAGGCAAAAAGCTCCGCGCCCCTCCAGCGCCCCTATCATGTGATCGAGTTGCCGATTACAGGTGACTACCGCTATGGTTCCATTAACCGCAGCACGGCACGCAGCTATAGCTTTACTTACAACTATGCCAATAAAAACACGCTGCAATGTGTAAACATTGGCACCAGTTGGGCAGCGAAGCTGACCAAGATCGAGGAAAACAAGCCTGAGATCAAGCTGCAGGATGCTTACTTTGCCCTGTACAGCCCGGTTGAAGCGGACCAGATGACGAAAGATGCCTGCAGTGCATTGCTCGTTACCAAGAAGCCAGACCTGACGTACGAGGACGAAAATGGCACAAAATGGTACCTGAAGTCTGTGGTCAAGACCGATGCTAATGGCACCCTGACTTGGGCAGGGCTTTCCGAAAGCGAGTACCGGTATGTCGAGGTGCAGGCCCCCAACGGCTATAACCTTGACAGCACAGTGCGCAAGGTGACCCGCCCCACAGGCGGTGGAACAGCATCTGTTTCTGTGACTAACCGACCCGGCTACAACCTGCCGGAAACCGGCGGCATCGGCACTTGGCCGTTTATGACGGCTGGTCTGCTGCTGACCGGCACCGCCCTGGCCCTGCTGCTGAAAAAGCGCAAGACCAACAACTAAAATCATCCCCCGCAGAGCGACCCATCGTAAGGTCCTCTGCGGGGGATTTTTGGCTAAATACACTTTGAGTCCAAAGGTATGAAGGTAACCGTCTAATAATTGACGTCCAGTGGAAATTACCACTTGACCCTTGTCTCAACAACCTTGCCAATTATAAATAGATGGTCAAGCAAATTACTTTTGGCTACGAAATCTTCTCGCGTAGAATTAAAAAAGTGCAAAACTATTGATGACCCTACTTGCTTATACTGCGCAATGAAGCCGACTGGATAAGGATTATAGATAAAAAGGCCGATATCTCCATCGCAAAGACGCTGCTGATAATGAATCAACGCAGTATCACCTGTCATTATCCGAGGTGCCATTGCATCATCGTCAAGGGTATAGTAAATATAGTCATTCGGGTTTGGCACGTATGCCCATGCGGAACCATACTGCTCGTCGAAAATATATGACTTTCCGTATGGTCTGATTTTCCCAACGGCAGGGATGGAATACTCAGCGGGAGCATCAAGGAAATCGTGACCAACGGGGGAGATGTCCTTGGCACCTTTGAGGAGTACATCAGTAGATATACCCAAGATATCCGAGAGTTTAGAAATTGAGGTAGGGGAAGGAGTGGATACTCCCGTTTCCCATTTGGCAATGGCTTGCTGTGTGACACCCAGCTTTGAAGCAATTTCAGCTTGACTATAGTGTCTGGATTGCCGGGTGCGTTTTAGCTGTTCTGCAAACATTTGTACTCCTTTTGTGTAGTCGGATTCCCCCGGCGGATCAAAAAGAATTATTGAACAGGCACCTCAACCTCAACATACCATTTCCCAATTGTATTACCAGAAATATTGGAAGAACGCTCAAAAAACAGGTAACGTTCCTGGCCGCAGACGGCGATGGTATAGCGGTCACCCTGACCGCCAGCTTTGGCAGCGGCGGCCTGACGGCGGCAGATAACTTTGTCGATTATAAAGTGTCGACCATCCGGCCATTTAATGATCCGCGGACGCATTACGCCATCCGATTGAATAATGCAATCCACATCTATATAAACGCGCTGCCATTGTGTCATGGTGGGTACCTCTTTAAAAGTCAATTTCCTAGAAAATCTCCATGTGCCTCAAATGGAAGTCGTAGCTCGGAGTATCCCTTGCATAAGAGTAATTTGACCTTAAGCACAATCAACTCTACAGGATATCCAAGTGAGCAAGCTATTTGCTGGACGCTGTATCCATCGTGGCAAAGCGCGAGGATATCATTATCATTTATTAAGTATTCAGCAGCAAAAAGGCTGGCCTCATATTCAGTGGTGGAGGTGTTGTCCAACGAAAGACTTGTGAAAGATCTCGCATCTGCAGAATAGGGGTGGAGAATACAATGCCCTAATTCATGTGCAAGACACACCTGTTGCATTACTTCATCTTGGTCGAGATTCAGGGTTATATGAAGTTTTCCGTGTAGTTGGATGGCAAACCCTCGGAAGGATTCTTGTATATTTCCATAATGCTGTGCATCAACAAGGATACCCTTTGAGTGGGCGAGGGCCATGGGAGAAATATCGCCATATTCTTGCTTGAGAAAAGCAACGGCATCAATAATATACTCAATTGCCATAAGTCACACCCTCCCTTCGGATTACTAGTTTGATACGGCAAAAAGGTATAGTTGGAGAGCCTATCTCTATTTTACCAGATGGAGAGTCCAATAGTCTGTACTTCAATTCTCGGAGTCCTTCTTTTCGGACTCGGCTGCGGCACGACAATCGAGATATGCCTGTGTGAGCGCACGGTAGTAGGCATCCTTGGCGGCCTGTGAAAGTTTGCCACCAGCAAAAAGACCGACATTTTTGGCGAATAACTCATTAACTTCTTCTGCACCCTGATCGCCATAGAGTTCTTTGACTTGGTCGAGCTGAGGAGTGGGGGACTCGTTTTGATTGCTTCTCAAAGCGGAAGGAGTCGTATGCAGTGCCTCAGCAATATGCTGTAAGGTGGTATCCCTTGGAGTACTTTGTCCGGTCTCAATTTTATAGATGCTCACACGAGAAACACCGGATAGCTTTCCGAGTTCTTCTTGTGTGAGTTTTTTACTTTCCCTAAGTTTTGCAATATTGGTTCCCAATGTGTTGGTCATCGTAAAACCACCTTTCCGAAATTAAAGTTAGCATTTTATGAAAACTTGTTGACTTTAAGATTGCTCGCTGTTATCATAAGTACAAGAAAAGATAACTTTTTAATGAAAATGATAACTTACAAGCTAACTATAACACGGCGGCATAGAAAATGCAATACCCTTTTTCGGAAAGGATGAAAAAAGTGAAGCGGGTTATTATTCATAGCGATATAAACAATTGCTATGCATCAATCGAACGGCAACTAAATCCCTCACTTGCAGGTAAGCCAATTGCGGTTTGTGGTGCTGCAGAAGAACGGCACGGAATAGTTCTTGCAAAAAGTTATGAAGCAAAGGCGTTTGGAGTTCAAACAGGAGAGGCCATCTGGCAGGCAAAGAACAAATGCCACAATTTGATTATTGTGTCGCCACACTATGACAAGTATGTTCAGTATTCGAGACTTGCGCACGAAATTTATAAGAAATATACGCCTCTGATTGAGCCGTATGGACTGGACGAGTGCTGGCTTGATGTTTCAGGCAGTGTGGAACTGTTTGGGTCAGGTGAAGAAATTGCAGCAGAAATTCACAGGAGGTTTAAAGAAGAACTTGGCTTGACCGTTTCTTGCGGCGTGGCGTCAAACAAGATATTTGCGAAACTTGGATCGGATATGAAAAAACCAGATGCAACAACGGTAATTCCAGAAGAAGGATTTCAAGAACTCGTCTGGCCACTACCTGTGTCTGACTTGTGGGGTGTGGGTAGGCAAACAACAAAGAAGTTGGATTCTTATTGTATCAATACGATAGGTGCTTTGGCCAAAACCAATCTCCAATTTTTGCAGGAACGATTTGGCGTCGCGGGAACTCAACTATGGCTGTACGCAAATGGTCGCGATACATCAAGAGTCGCCAGATATGGGTACATTGCACCAATAAAGAGTATCGGTCATGGAGCAACTACGGCAAAGGATATGGAATCGGATGAGGAAGTGTGGCGTACAATCTTAGACCTCACGCAGGAAATTGGCTATAAACTGAAGAAAAATCATTTGGCTGCAAGAGGAATCCAGATAAATGTCAGAGATAAAAATCTTTTTAGCTGCCAGTATCAGATGAAGTTAGAGTATATGACGCAGAGTACGCTGTTTTTGGCACAGGCGGCCAAACTGCTCTTCTTCAAAAAACATCGGTTTACTACGCCTTTACGATCGATTACGGTACGAGCAATTGATTTAGTCCCAGAGGACACACCACAGCAACTTAATTTGTTTGCAGGTTATGATAAACAAGATGACATTGTCCGATTGGAATCAGCAGTGGATCGCTTGAGGGAGCGATTTGGCAATAAGATAGTCGTGCCGGCATCACTAATGGAAAAAACGTGCAGACCAACACTCAGCACGGATTTCCCTAAGATGCCTGCGCCAATGTACCACTAACGCACATCTGTTCGGAAATGGAGGAACTACAGTATCATGAGAAAAACAGGAATCACTGGAGAAGTGATAAAAATGTACGAAAATGCAGGGCTTGATGTGAATACAATCTACGCCAAAAGCCAGTTGCTGTTGTGCAGCTACCGCAGAATCTGCTGGAGTGTTCAAAATGATGCGTACTATCTTATGGATGAATCCTGTCACTATGGTGAGGATTATACTGCTGCATTAGCGTACCTTATGGAATTTGCTCCAGATGTTCAAAGAGAGAAATTTGAATACAGAATTCAGAACCTTATGGAATCTGAACATTGGATTCAACTCATTGATCTTGCGATTGAGCGAGTGCGTACTTTTTACAAGCGGGGGGACCTGTATGCAGAACTTCTTTCAAAAAATTACCTAACGGGAGTGGTGTACAGCGTAGATGAAATCATTGAGAGTCTGGGCTTGGAGCGAAGCGTGTACTATAATCGACGTCAAGAAGCGGTGCTTTTGTTTGGATATGCATTGTGGGCCATCGTGATTCCAAGAGAAAAGGTGAATGCAAGAACAGAAAGTAGTGGATAAACAAAACTACGACATAAATACTACACAGTGACAATGAAATGTCATCAAAAAGACAAGAAAATAACTATATAACGCCTAATGAACAGTCGACATTAAAAATGTAGAATGGGTATGCTGGCAGAGAGCATACCTTTATAAGCACCCCATCGCATAAGCGATGGGGCTCTTTTTTGTTGCCAGCCAATACGGTAGCAAGGCCGGGACGATTTAAATCGTCCCGGCCTTTTTGCTGACCACTTTTAGGAAGTACTGGCAATGAAGAATCTGCATTTTGACCTGTCGAGATGCCGTTCGCCTCCAGACCTCCATCGGTTTGAAACTTTTTTCAATCTGACGGAGGTACAAAATGGCTTATAACAAGGCAAAGGCCGAAATGGAATGGCTAAAATGGAAAAATAAGGAAGAGAATCAACTGCGAGAATTAGGTGTTGATGAGGACACGATTCAACGATTGCATACCTACGATTGGGATGCATTTAAGTCAGAGCGAAACTACCAACGGCTAAATGCCGGATCGGAGCCTCTTGAAAAACTATCTGTCGTAGATAAGCCAAAAGAGGCGAGCAACTTGCAAGGCTTGTTAGATGAAATCGAAAATGAACGCTTGTATGCAATTTTGAAAGACACAGACAAATTGACGATTGAAATTCTTCTATATAAGATGCAGGGGTATTCAATCAAGGAAATCTCAAAGATGTACAAAATTCCTAAAACAACGATTTACAGCAGAATTTCTGTGCTTCAGAAGAAAATTAAAAATATTTTTTGAGAGGTTCGTAATTTTGGCTGTTCTCGTTGGCTATATAGTGAAGGGGCAAATAAGCCACCTCAAAAAGAACCTTGAAAATTGAATATCCGACAAACAAGGTACGTTCGCCACATTGCCGTCAACCCATGAGAGAAAAGGTGTTTGGTAAAAACACTACGGCAAGCGCTGACAGAGTATGCGCCAAGACTACCACGGCTTTTAGCTGAAAATTGGCAAAATTATGGTACGAGCGATTGAGTCATCTGATAAACATCCTGTGGTGGGATGGAGCGCAATAACAGATGTGGTTTCAAAGATACTTCCGTCCAGTCATAGTTCACACAATGAGGGCGGCAGGCAGAGAACCTGGCTGGGGTAAAAATACCCATGATGCCGTTGCAGCCGAACGGCAGCCTTGCAAGTCGTCCCCGCAGCTGGGGCAAAGTGGACAAATGCAGCTGTAAATCGAAAAGTTATCCCGAAAGTATGCGAAACCGATTCACGTTTTCCAGTCTAATAAAAGTAGGGAATCAGAACCGTATACTTTCGGGGAATTTATTGGGAGTGAATCAGATTTGATTCACTTTCCAGAGCGTAAGACATAAAAGTGAATCAGTTCTGATTCACTCGCAGTAACCGCCCAAATCCGCCCCGTGTAGGGCAGATGCCACGCGCAGCACCACGGATACGAAACAGCCAACGCGCCCGCCGTTTGGCGCGTTTGTGGGGCTGTGGGGCGGCGTGAGCCGTACAACTTAACACTAGAGAATAAAACTTACTACACACAAAATTACGATACTATGAGATAATGGGTGTATACCAAACAAGAAAGGATGATGCAAATGACTTTTACAAAACTTCCGAAAGCAATCACCGCAGAAGAACTCCTCTCCACGCCACTGCCGCCGGTCAAGTGGATCATTCCCGGTCTGCTCCCTGCCGGATTGGCGCTGTTTGCCGGTCCCAGCAAGGCAGGCAAAAGTTGGCTGACGCTGTGGCTCTGCTTACAGATTGCGCAGGGCAATCCTGTCTGGAATCGAGAAATAGAGCCATGCACCGTGATTTATTTCTCGTTGGAAGATACATTTAACCGTCTGCAAAATCGCATTTTCCAGCTTATCGACGGCGGCGATGCCCCAGAACGGCTGATTCTGCAAATCGAATGTCCGAGTATTGGGCAGGGATTGGAGGAACAAGTTGAGGCACTTGTCCACACATATCACGATGTTGGTCTAATCGTTATCGATACACTTCAAAAAGTGCGTCTAAGCGACGGAAACGGTGGAATGTATGCGAACGACTATAAAGAAGCGGGGGCATTGAAAAAGATTGCCGACAAGTATGGCATCTGCATATTGCTGATTCACCACTTGCGCAAGCAAACTGCATCCGACCCATTTGATCAGATTTCCGGCTCCACAGGTCTTATGGGCGTAGCCGATACAAGCTGGGTCATGCAGAGAAAACGCATGAGCCAGACCGCTGACATTCTGCTCACCGGGCGCGATATGGACGACAGAACGCTGCATTTGCGCGAAGAAAGCTGTGTTTGGACTTTAGAAGATGAGGAAACCGCAGAAGAACGGGAAATCAAGGCTGTGCCGGATTACCTGTGGAAAGCGGCAGAGTATATCGAAAGTGTCGGAAACTGGCAGGGAACGGCATCGGAATTGCTTGCAGAAGTGCATATCGAGGGAGTACAGCCGAATCAATTTACCTATAACATGGCCAAGTATTTCGATAAAGTGTTCGAGCCGAAAGGTATTCACTATAAAACCCATCGAAAGAACAAGGTTCGTCTTTTGAGCTTCTATGGTGACGATGGTGACGGTGGTGACGATGATATTGACATAACTCAATTATCGGGGTGGGGTATCCCAGAAAGACCGTCACCATCGTCACCATCGTCACTCGGAGCGCTTGAGGGAAGCAAGCATGGGCGAAGTGTTGCCACAGGGCAACCCGCCGAAAAGCCTACGGGGACAGCCCCGAACCCCTGTGAGGCTGTGAGCGCATGAGAAACAGAACAGTTGGAATCAATGTCCGAGTGACCGTCACCGAAAAGAAAAAGGTGACGATGTTGGCTAGAAAGTGTGGTTTGTCACTCTCAGAGTATTTACGCCAGCGGGCGCTGGGATATGAGCCGGGCGGGCATCCGCCCACGGAGGTGTTTAATGTATTGGATAAACTTGATGAAATCGCAGAAAGCTGTCAACCGAGTGCCGGTGCTAAAATTACAGCCTGTGCAGATGAGATAAGGGACCTGCTCATTGGCGGTAACTAAGATATGGACTATCAAGGACAGCTTGCAGCGCGTCCTTGACTATGCGGCCAACCCGGACAAGACCGAATACGATGCCCTTGCTCAGACTCTCCACTATGCGGAGAACGATGCCAAGACCAAGCTGAGCGAGAGCGCCCAGCTTGTCACCGGCATCCATTGCAGACCGGACCACGCATGGGAAGATATGCGGGCGGTGCAGGAACGCTTTGGTAAAACAGACGGCGTGGTGGCACTCCATGCCTACCAGAGTTTCCGCGAAGGGGAGGTTACTCCGGAGCAGTGCCACGAAATTGGCGTGGCACTGGCCCGCAAGGTCTGGGGCAAGCGTTTCCAAGTGCTGGTCGCCACACACATGAACACAGACAATCTGCACAACCACTTCGTTATCAATTCCGTATCGTATGTGGACGGCAAGAAATACGAGCAACGCCGCAGTCAGTATGCCGAGTTCCGGGCAGCATCCGACAAGCTGTGCCGGGAGTACGGTCTGTCGGTGGTGGAGCAGCCCAGGTCAAAGGAACCTGCACGATATGCCCGGATGCGGGAGGCCATCGACCAAGCCTGTGAGGATGCCAGCACTCCGGAAGATTTCCACAGGGCGCTGTATCGGCAAGGGTATATTTTCGGCAGTGATCCACACCGAAAATATGCAACCATCCGGGCGCGGGATGGTGGTCGAGCCGTGCGGCTTTATAGGCTGGGAGAAGAATACGATTTATCTGCCATAGATGACCGACTGCGCGGAAATTACCTGTTGTATGGACCAAGGCTGTATGAGCTGAAACATTCGCCATGTCAGTACACGCCGAAACGATATCGTCCCACGGAGAATAGAAGCATCCTCCAAATTTTCTTCGAGGTATTCTTCGGGGAATCCCAGATGCACCGCTTGTATCTGTACTACTGTTATCAGTTAGGCATCCTTCCCAAGAAACAGCAGCCCCGCATCAATCGCCCGGAACTGGAGCGCATCTGGAAAGACACCGAGAAAATCCTTGCAGAACACGCCTTTGTTCACGACCACAAGTTTCCCTCTTTGCAGGCGATCATGGACTATCGCAAGAGTTTGTCCCAGCAGATGGAAACCCTCACCGCGCAGCGTGCCGAGGTCGTCAAGCAGATGCGTCGGAAAGATGCTCCGCCGGAGTTGGCTGACCGCCGTGCAAGGCTTACTTGCAAGATTGCGGAACTCCGCAAAGAGGACAAGATTGCAGAGGGAGCAATCAAGCGTATTCAACGCACACGCGAATCCAACCGTATTGACCGGGAAAACAGAATGTCGCAACATCCCAGACCACGCCGCCGCAGACGGGAACAGGAGCGCGAATGATTTCAGTTTGCACCCAATGTGCAGGACGGTTCTTGTGCAATTCTGTGAATAGCTTTCCGGCAGGATTGCTGGTATCGTTGTACCGAACCCAAAATGCAGCAACTTGAAAAAAGGAGAGATGCCTATGGTAGCAGGACGCTTACAGGAGAAAAACGGATTTTATTACATCGTGCTGAGTTACACGGACTCGGCGGGCAAACGCCGTCAGCCGTGGATCGGCACAGGGCTGCCCGTCAAGGGCAACAAGAAGCGCGCCGAAAAAATGCTGGCAGAAACGCGAAAGGACTTCACGATTCCCAAGGGTCAGGTGTCCGAACTCAGCCCCGACATGGCATTCAGCGACTATATGCGGTACTGGCTGAAAATGATGCGCACAGCCGTAACGGAAACTACTTACTCGTCCTATTGCTTCAATGTGGAAAAGCATATCATTCCCTACTTTGAGCCGCTGGGCGTAACGCTGGCAGGGCTGCAGCCGCGTCAAATCCAAAGCTTTTATCTGCACGAAGCGGAAACGCTGAAAAACACCTCTATCCTGCGATTCCACGCCAATCTGCACAAGGCACTGAAATACGCCGTGCGCATCGACCTGATCACTAGCAACCCGGTGGACAAGGTGGACCGCCCAAAGCCGCAGGCGTTCATGGCAAGCTATTACAGCGCCGAGGAGATGGAAAAGCTCTTTGAAGCCGCCCAAGGGCATAAGCTGGAACTTATCATCCAGCTTGCAGCCTTTTACGGACTGCGCCGTGCCGAGGTGATGGGCTTGCGGTGGGAGGCCATCGACTTCGAGGCCAAGACGCTGACCATCCGGCATATCGTGACCAGTACCCGCATCGACGGAAAGAAAATTTTGGTAGAGGCAGACCGCGCCAAAACGAAATCCAGTCTGCGCACCTTGCCGCTGGTAGACCCGATTGCGGAGCGCTTGAAAGCCGTCAAGGCGCAGCAGGAATACAACCAGAAAATCTGCGGCAACTGCTATAACCAAGAATACCTTGGCTATGTATTTGTGGATGCGATGGGAAACCTGATCCAGCCGGATTCCGTGACGACAGGCTTTCCGCAGTTGCTAAAAGAAAACGGTTTACGCAGGATTCGCTTCCATGATTTGCGCCACTCCTGTGCCAGCCTATTGCTGAAAGAGGGCGTGCCGATGAAGCAGATTCAAGAGTGGTTGGGCCACAGCGATATTTCCACCACAGCCAACATTTACGCACATCTGGATTCGCAGTCCAAGAACCTGAGTGCCTGGACGATGGCAAACACGCTGACACTGCCGAAAGCGCAGCCCATAAAGAAGTGGTAATTTGAACAGCAGCGGCATCTGAGAAATCAGGTGCCGCCTTTTTGCTGTCAATTTGTACCCAAGCTGCGGGAAGAATCTTGTGTAGTTCTGTGAATAGCTATTTGTCGCGATTGCTGGTATGATTTGTACCGAACCCGAAAATCACTACTTGAAAATAAAGGGGAGATGCCTATAAAAATAGCTTCGGAATTTTGCAAAGCAATAAAAAATCACTACCCGATGTAGAATTGAGTAGTGATACTTGGCGCAGGCGGTGGGATTCTCCCGCGCCCTTGCAACAGTCCGCAGGACTGTTGCAGCCCGGCGGGACGCAGAGCGCCGGGCACGGGCTGTTCGAATCCCACCTTGCAACCCTTGCATAGTTTGCCGCAAAAATAATAAGCAGCACCCCGCAAGGTACTGCTTTTGGCGCAGACGGTGGGATTCGAACCCACGTGACATTGCTGTCAAATTGATTTCGAGTCAATCTCGTTACGACCGCTTCGATACGTCTGCTTATTTAGTTTTTATCGCACCGCCCCGCACAGCGTTTGGAAAAATGCGAGATTTCGATGCAAGATAACGATGAAAGGTTGGGTACGCGACACCCGATAAAGCCCGCCGTTATGGGATTTCCTGCGGACAAGGTGACCTGCCGGATGCAAACTTTCGAGTGCTCCCTCTTGCGATTGCTTGCGTACATCTGCTTATTCAGCCGCCTGCTGTACAAGGCAAATCGCGTATACAGTATTATACCAGCTGCAGCGGGGATTGTCAATTCTTCGGGGGCGGGAAGTTGGAAGATTTGGCGGGCGCTGTGCGGATGGCGGTGCTTCTAAGGTGCGGCCGGTTCGTTTGCGTAGATAGGCGGGGAAAACAGTCGCAAAAACGCCGCGCGGGACTCCCGGGGTGGGAGATACCGTGCGGCGCTGTGTTGGATGGATGCGGCAAAGACCCTGCGCGATCAGGCGCAGTTTTTCAGGATGCCGAAGGCGGCGGCTACCAGAGCCAGAGGCAGCAGCAGCGGCAGCAGGCTGCCCAGAATGGCGAAAACCACCAGCAGCGGCAGTGCGATGACGAAGAGCAGCGTGGCGGCGATTTTGGCAAGGCCCCAAGTGACATGAAACGCCAAGCCGACCGATTTGACGAAAAGCCAGACAAAAACAAAAATGACAAACAGGGTAAACATACGATCTATCTCCTTTTTTCTGCGTGTCGATACAAGCTGCAGACAGGCAAGCCACCTTCGAGATGTCGGGACGATCGGGGCTGCCTTACTGTGTAATACGATTCTAGCATGCGGCTTATTGCAAAAACAGGAAGAAAAAAGAAAAATAGAGGGCTTTATTCTCTCCTGACAGAGAAAATAGCGGCTGCGCGGCGGCGTTTTACGGCTGCGACAACTTGGCCTTGTAGGCCTCGGCATCGATCTGGCCGTTGGCGAGCATCCGCTCGGTCCAGAGCTGCAGCGTTTCGACGGTGACCGAGATGCGCTCAAGCTCCTGACGGATGCGGATGAAGTCATCGATCTCATCGCTGGAGATCTGGCCATCGGCAGTGATCTCGATCAGGCGCTCCTTTTTCTTGTCCATTGCGTTCAGGGAGGCCAGCATCTCGAGCACGATGGCGGACAGCTCCCGCACCGAGACCTGCGGCACATACTCCCGGCCGATGGGGCACTGGCGCGAGCAATAGTAGTTGCACAGTGCGGGCCGCTTGTATTTTTCGGCCATGGTCAGCACCTCATCGGGGCGGGGGACGGTGCGTTCGTTTTCAATCTTTTCAATGCGCTCGGGGGCGATGGTCTCCAGCAGCTCGCTGGCCTTTTCCCGGGTGAGGCCCAGTTCCTCGCGGGCAAGCTGATAGCTGTTTTTGTTTTCTTTGGTGGATGTACGTCCCATGTTTGGCCTCGTTTCCTTATTATAGATAAAAGCGTAGCACATTTTCCGGTTTGCCGCAAGGGATTCGACAGGGAATTGTTGCACTTTGCGCGCGAAATTGCTATAATATATTCTGTAAATTTGTATGCAACGGAGGGCTTCTCCCATGAACTGGATCGATAAACTCGAACGCCGCTATGGCAACCTTGGTATACCGTACCTTATCAACGGGCTGATGATCGGTCAGCTGGCAGCGGGCCTGATCGTGCTGCTGTTCGACTGGAAATTTGCCTCGATGATCTCGCTCAGCCGCATTTCGGTGCTGCAGGGGCAGATCTGGCGTCTTGTCACATTTTTGTTTCAGCCCATCTGGCTGGGCGGCGTGCTGGGCGTGCTGAACCTTGTGTTTTACTTCTGGATCGGCAACGCGCTGACCCGCGTCTGGGGCGATTTCCGGATGACGCTGTTTATGACGTTGGGCGTGCTGGGTGCCTGGGTGGGCTGCTTCCTGACCGGCTCGGCCGGGCCGAGCGCCATCTTCCAGAGCATGCTGTTTGCCTACACTTGGCTTTGGCCGGACCAGATGGTGCTGCTGTTCGGCATCATCCCCTTTAAAATGAAGTATCTGGGCTGGTTTGAGCTTGCCTTGTGGGCCGTCAGCTTTGTGATGGGCGATTTTGCGACCAAGATCAGTCTGGTGCTGGGGCTGGCGGGTTTTCTGGCGTTTTATGGCCGCGAGGTCTTTGACTGGTGCCGGGACGCCCTGACAAGCTGGAAGCGCCGCCGCGACTGGGAAAACCGCAACCGCTGATTTTGCATGGATACCAAACTACCGATAGAAAGGGCGAATGTATTATGAAACTGATCACTGCGATCGTCAATAAAGAGGATTCGAGAAATGTCTGCAATGAGCTGCTGAAAAGCAAGTTCTATGTCACCCGTCTGGCCACGACCGGCGGCTTTTTGATGGCAGGCAACATGACGCTGCTGATCTGCACCGAGGATGAGCGTGTCGATGACTGCATCAATGTAATCTCGAAGTGCTGCAAGCAGCGCACCGAGATCGTGCCCGGCACCGCCACGATGGGTCTGGGCATTGAGAGCGCCATGCCGATGGAGGTCACGGTCGGCGGCGCTACCGTGATGGTTACGAACGTCGAGCGTTTCGAGAAGCTGTGATGCTCGAACGCCTGGCCGGCAATGACGCGCTCAAGCGTGAGCTTGGCACGGCGCTGCACAGCGGGCGGCTGCCCCATGCGGTTTTGCTGGTGGGGGAGCCGGGCTGCGGTGCGGGCTTTGCCGCGCGCTGCCTTGCGGCAGATTACCTCTACCCGGCGGGCGGCCCCCATGCCGAGGCCGTGCTGAAAAAAGAGGATACCGAGTGCCTGGTCCTGCAGGGCGAGGGCGCCAGCGGGCAGATTGCCGTTAAGCGGGTGCGGGAGATGCGCGAAGCCATTCAGCGCTCGGCGCTGTCCACCGATGCGGCGGGCCGTGTGCTGTTCATCTACGGTGCGCAGAACCTGAACGGAACGCAGGGCTCGTCTGCCAATGCGCTGCTCAAGATCATTGAGGAGCCGCCCGAGGGGGTGCTGTTTTTGTTGACGGCACCCAGCGCGGCGGTGGTGCTGCCGACCATTCGCAGCCGGTGTGCGGCCTATACGATCGCGCCGGTGCCGGTGGCGGACTGTGCCGCCCACCTGCGCGCCGAACGGCTGCCTGCCGCTGCGGCCGGGGAGCTGGCCTTTCTGTATGAGGGACATATCGGCACGGCGCTGAAAAGCTGGAACGACCCGCCGACAAAGGCGGCGTTGGGCATGGCAAAAACGCTGTGCGGTTATGCGGCGCAGGGGGATACCTACCGGGCGCTGGCGCTGCTGACAAAGTACGAGCGCGACAAGGAGGGCTTTGCCGCGCTGCTGTGGCAGCTGGACCAGCTGTGCAGTGCGGTGCTGCGCCGCCCTGCCTACGGGCAGGAGCAGTGCGGCGGCCTGACGCCCGAGGGTGCCGCTAAGATCCTGCGGGCCGATGCCGGGGCGCGCCGCAGCCTGCAGGGCAACGGCAACCTGCGGTTGAATGTCGCCGTGCTGGCGGGGGAATTGACATAAACATCTACCGCTGCGTTCCCGGGTCGTCGGGGACGCCGACCCCTACACTTATTTTCTTATATACCAACAATAAAAGGACCGACCCATGAAAGTAGTTTCCGTTAAATTCAAAGAAAATGGCCGGGCATACTATTTTGACCCGGGCGAGTTCAAGATCAAGGAGGGCGACTTTGTGGTCGTCACAACGGCCCGCGGCACCGAATGCGGCGAGGTCGTGCGCGCGGCACATGAGGTGCCGGGCTTCTCCCGCGAGGTAAAGCCGGTGCTTCGGATCGCAGACGCCGTGGATGTGCGCCGTATGCGCCAGAACCGCGCCGATGTGCAGCAGGCCTACCAGATCTGCGAGCAGCGCATCGCCGCCCACGGCCTGAAGATGAAGCTGGTCGATGCCGAGTACACGCTGGACCGCAGCAAGCTGGTGTTTTATTTCACCGCTGACAACCGGGTCGATTTCCGCGAGCTGGTCAAGGATCTGGCATCGCAGTTCCACACCCGCATCGAGCTGCGCCAGATCGGCGTGCGCGATGAGAGCAAGATGCTTGGCGGTCTGGGCCTGTGCGGCCAGCCGTTCTGCTGCAGCCGGTTCCTGAAGAACTTCCAGCCGGTGTCCATCAAGATGGCCAAGGAACAGGGCCTGAGCCTGAACCCCGCTAAGATCAGCGGCTCCTGCGGGCGGCTGATGTGCTGCCTTGCCTATGAGCAGAAAAGCTACGAGTACCTCAATTCCATCACCCCGCAGGTAGGCAGCATCGTCCGCACGCCGGACGGCGAGGGGACCGTGATCGAAACAAATGTGGTCGCCGGTACGCTGAAGGTGCGCTCCAATGTCGAGATACTGGCACCGCGCATTTACAAGCGGGAGGAATGTGTCTATATCCGCGGCGGCAAGCGCGCGCCGCAGCCCGCTGACCCGGAGGATTGACGGCCTGCGGCTGTGGGAGTTGCTTGTGTCTTACCGCTGAAAAAAATCAAGATATGGCACTTGCCAAAATCGAACGGATATGATACACTATGTATAACGCAGTAGGCAGAGCAAACCGACTGTGTGCCGATCCGGGGAGCAGCCGTGCAGGGCCGGATAGGTACAAAATATACAATTAGCACGGAGATAAGGAGTACATGATGGCTCATTCCGTTAACGAGTCCTGCGTTGCTTGCGGTGCATGTGTTGACACCTGCCCTGTTGGCGCAATCACTCTGGAGGACAAGGCTGTTGTCAATGCAGACACCTGCATCGATTGCGGCGCTTGCGAGGGCGTCTGCCCCACCGGTGCTATTCAGGCTGAGTAAGCTACATTAGCACAAATTCAGCGCGTTCTCTCCGGCAAAGAGAGAACGCGCTTTTTTGTTTTGAGAACAGGCGTTTTTTATTGCAGCAGTGCCGTAGGGGCCGGGCATACCCGACCCGGCGGTGTACGGTAGACGGGCGCTTGCGGGAAGGTTGCGGGCCGGGCATGCCCGGCCCCTACAGGTGCGTTACAGGTGCGCGGTTATTAGCTTCGCCTTCAGCAGATCCGCGGGCGGCTGGCCGGGGGCGCTGGCGGCTGTGCCGGAGGTCACGCCGAAGGTGGCGCAGCTGCCGAAGGCCCCGCCGCAAAAGCGGGTGACGGCACCCAGCGGGCCCATGCTCATCGTGATAAGCGGTGTGCCGGGGCGTGCGGCCATGGCGCAGGCGGTGGCCTCCAGCAGGCGGGCGGCATCGGCG
>OHEB01000406.1_pt1 | contig 18146 bp, 17 predicted proteins | sample 1567081 | NCBI WGS metagenome assembly OHEB01 (sample SAMEA3879569, study PRJEB24766) | human gut metagenome | biome: human-associated habitat; feature: feces | place: USA | collected 1985/1987 | reverse complement strand
GCCTTGATACCTGCCACACGTATACAGCAGGCTATGATATAGTGAATGAGTATGACAAGGTGTTTGAGGAGTTTGACACAGCGGTAGGTTTCGGCTATCTGCGCGGTATACACCTGAATGACTCCAAGAAAGCACTCGGCTCCAGAGTAGACCGTCACGACAGCATCGGCAAGGGGCTGATAGGTATGGATTTCTTCCGGCGCTTTATGCAAGATGTGCGTTTTGACGGTATACCTATTATTTTGGAGACGCCCGATGAATCGCTTTGGGCAGAGGAGATAAAACTGTTGAGAAGCTTTGTCTCCTCTGATTGAGAGACTATGCCCTGAATACACATTCTATACGGTTACCGTCCGGGTCGAGGACGACACTTTCAAAATATCCGTCGCCGGAGGTACGGGGCTCTCCTGCGATGGTATATCCCGCTGTACGTAGCCGTTCTGTCTGTCGGAGGACAGCTTCCTGGCTGTCGAAGGCAAAGGCAAAGTGGGTCAGTCCCAGTCTGTTTTCCTCAATAGGGGTATTCTGTATGTCCGTACGGCTCATCAGTTCCAAATCCGTTCCTTCATCGAAGTGAAGGAAATAAGATTCGAATCCTTTTTTGGGGTTGATGTACTTTTCATTGCTGCTCCCGTTGAAGTAACGTGTGTAGAACTCTTTCATCTCTTCCAGTTGGAAGGTCCAGATGGCGATGTGATGTATCTTCATAAGTTTGCTAAATTATAATCTGTGTTCAATCTGAGTAATCTGTGGTGGGGTTGGTAATTGCAGGTGCAGAATAGGGAAAGGCTTTCCCGTCGGGTCGGTTTCGTCCCAGCCGGCCACTTGGAATCCCATATGTTGGTAAAATCGGCAAGCTTGTCCGTTCTGCTCGTTTACATCCACTTTGTGGATGTGTTTTTGGTAGACGGCGTACTCCATGAGCCGTTTTCCATATCCCTTACCTTGTTGGTCGGGGCGGACAAACAACATCTCGATGAGTTCATCGCTCAGTCCCATAAAGGCGGCAATTTCTTCTTTTTCGTTGCGGATGATGTAAAGCTCTACGGCAAGAAAGTATTGCTCTCTTATCAGCGGTTTGTAAAACTGTATATCCTTTTCTGCCAGGAAGTGGTGTGTGCTGCGGACAGAGGCTTCCCAGACGGTCAACAGTTCGTCATAATCTTGTGGGGTAGGTCGGAGTATCATCATTTATTGCATTACTTTGCTGGTTATTAATCAGTAGACAGTCAGAATTCGGCTTCTTTGGTAATCCTTACGGTTTCTCCCGTTATAGGGTGGGTAAATTCTAAGTATTCGGCATGCAGATAAAGCCGGTCTGCTTTCTCCCCGTAAAGTTCATCACCGATGATGGGGCAGTGCAAACCAAGCGGGTGTGCTGCATGTATACGTAGCTGATGGGTTCTTCCCGTGCGCGGATAGAAAGCGATACGGGTCCGTTTCCCGTCCAGACGTTCCAGAACTTGATAATCGGTGATGGCGGGCTTCCCGTGTTCGGTGTGTACCATTTGCCGTGGGCGGTCAAGTGGATTCAGGCAAAGCGGGAGGTCGACCGTACCTTTGTCCTTTGGGACAACACCCTCGAGCAATGCGACATAACGTTTCCTGACCAGGCGGTTCTTGAACTGGGCCTGCAGGTTCTGGTGTACACGCTTGGTCTTGGCAATGAGCATTAAACCGGAAGTGGCCATGTCGAGACGATGCACCGTCAGGGGACCGTCAGCTTCGGGATATTGCTCACGCATCAGGCTATAGACGGAGACTGCATCTTCCTTGCCGGGAACAGACAGCATTCCTGCTGGTTTGTTGATGACCGAAAGCCATGGGTCCTCATAAACAATCTCCAGATTCTTGGAGGGTACCTGCATTCTTTTCAACATGGGGTTTTCCTCTACTTGTAGACCTTGCAGCATGTGTTGCAGTATAGGTTCGCACTTTCCTTTGCAAGCCGGATAATAGTGACCGTGATGGCGTATCTCTGTCTTTGGGGAATCACCCCACCAGAACTCGGCCATGGCAATAGGTTTCCACCCGTGCAGATAAGCTTGTTGCAACAGTTTGGGGGCCGCACATTCACCCGCGCCGGCAGGAGGTGTCTTGTGCACGGTCTGCCCGAATATCTCACAGAGATTCTTGAGTTCTCCCCGGTAATTCAGCATCCCGAACTGTTCGAATAGCTTTTGCTGCAATGCTGCAGAGCGGGTTTTACGTTCAGACTTCAATGCTGAAATCCGTCTTTCCCAGTCTTCTGTCTGCGTTTGCAGTGTGGTAATCCTTGCTTTCCATGAACGTTCCAGGCGTTTATATTCTGCCTTTTGGAACTGGCTTTCCCGTATCAGTTCGGCTTCTTCCTGCGCATTGAGTTCTTTTTCTTTTCTGCACTGTTCTCTGGCTGTTTTGGCTTCTTTCAACTGTGCTTTGGCTGTTGCCAGTATGTTTTCTGCTGACTGAATGGTCCGGGCAAGCTCTGCTGATAAGGCGGCATATGCTTTGTCATTTTCCAGTTGCCGGATGTTGCGGTTGATGGAAGAGATGTTCTCTTCTTCTATCTTGAAAAAGCCTTGTGGCTGTAGCAAGTCATATACGGGAGGAACAAAAAAGGGATGTAGGTTCTTTCCGGCCAATATGCCTGAGAATGCAGCTAAATATCCGGTTTCTCCATGCTCGGTTTGTACAATCAGTACCCCGAACATTTTGCCTTGGCGCAGTTCGTCCTTCCATGCAGTTTGTCGGGTAAGATAGCTTTGTACTTCTTTGGCTGCCAATATACATAATGGGTGCGGAGTATAGCAGAAAGGATAGGTGAACCTTTCCGGAAGCGGAATGTCGGTTATGGAAGTAGTAAAACGGTGCAACATCATGTTGCAAAGATACTATATTTCTCTCATAACAGACCGTTTGTACTGCAAATCTTTATTTCGTTGTATATAGGTTGTATCGCTTATGAAGAAAAAAACATCTTTGGGAAAGTTTTACTTATTCTCCGTTTATACAAATATGTATATATGTGTGAATTAACTTTGTTTTTGATAAATTGGCAACTCTGTTATCCTTAAAAAATGACTATTAATCTGTCTCGGATATTTTCTTCTTCCATAGACTTCTTTTTGTGTACTTTAGATGTTATGCCGTCGTATGAATACGGATGAAGAGCTTTTGCCTTAGTGATACTTGTAAAATAAATTAAGTTATTGCCTTTTTTGTTTTATTGGGGAATGGTTGTTTTTTAAACTTCCTGGATATATAAAAGAAACTTATTTCTCTTTAAAAAGTTGTATATTAGCGCCTTAAAGTTTTTCAAAAGATTATATGGGCAAAAACAAAGAGAAATTAAACATATTCTTGCTTCATTTTTTAGAACGGTTGAATAGCAATGAACCCAATGAAAGGAAAGTTATTGAATCGTTGACCGATTTCTGCAACTACTATGACTTTACGAAAGGGTTTATCTATCAGACTGACGGATTCCGTTATTTCTTATTGAAAGAAACGATTGGAAATGAAGGTGGGACTATGAAACCCCGTTTCGATATGGGAGAGTTGAAAAAGGAGCATGTCGATGCCATGAAAGCTCGGGATAAACCTTTCTATGGAAACAGAAATGCGGATGCTTCATGGGATGATATTGACATTCTTGATTTCTACGGTGAGGATTCTTTGTTAATCAGGCATTTTGAAGATACTGAGGGTAAAATCATCGGATTCATAGGTTTTGCAGGCAGGGAGGAAGAGACCTATCTCACGGAAGAGGAGTTGCAAATCATTCATCTCTTGCTGGGCTCGTTCTCTAAGGAAATTGCGGTCAGGGAATATAAGGAAAGGGAAGTGAGGGCCAGCAATACATTAGGCAGTATCATGAATAATATGGGCGTTGATATTTACGTCAACTCTTTCGAGTCCCACGATATGTTGTATGCCAATAGGTCTATGGCAGAACCATATGGCGGTATCGAGCATTTCTGGGGGAAAAAATGCTGGGAGGCCCTCTACTCGGACAAGACGGGGGAGTGTGAGTTCTGCCCAAAGAGGCATTTGATAGATGAAAACGGACACCCCACCAAAGTCTATTCGTGGGATTATCAACGGCCATTTGACAAGTGTTGGTTTCGCGTGTTCAGTGCAGCCTTTGCTTGGGTGGACGGGCAGATGGCGCATGTCATTACCAGTGTGGATATCGACCATCAGAAAAAGATAGAGGAGGAATTGCGGGTCGCCAAGGATAAGGCAGAACATCTGGACCGCTTGAAGTCTGCTTTCCTGGCCAATATGAGTCATGAAATCCGTACTCCGCTCAATTCCATTGTCGGTTTTGCAAGCATCATTGCCGAACTGGACGATAGGGAAGAACGCCAGGAATACCTTGCCATCATGCAGGAGAATACGGAACTGCTCTTGCAACTGATATCCGACATTCTGGATTTGGCAAAGATAGAAGCGGGAACACTTGATTATAATATGGGGTATGTGGATGTCAGTGACTTCTGTAAGGACGTGATGCGCAACTATGATATAAAGGAAGACAAGGCTGTATCGGTTCTGTTGGCTCCCGACTTGCCCGATTACCGTATCTATACCGACAAGAAACGTCTGATGCAGGTGGTCACCAATTTTATAAACAACGCTTTGAAGTTCACCAGTGAAGGGCAGATCCTTTTGGAATATCATCCGGTGGAAGGTACCGGTCAGATAGAGTTTTCTGTGACGGACACCGGTATGGGTATTGCTCCGGATGCCGTGGCTACTGTGTTCGACCGCTTTGTAAAGCTTAATACCTTTGCGAAGGGCACGGGTTTAGGCTTGTCCATCTGTAAAAGTATCATTGAGCATCTTGGCGGGACTATCGGTGCTGAGTCGGAATTGGGAGTCGGCAGCCGTTTTTGGTTCAGGCATCCGTGTGCCGAATGATTTTATTTGCCTATATTTGTGCGAACTTCAATATTTATGGATAAAAAACTCTGTACCGATGAAAAACAAGACATGGACGTGCCTGGTTGTTGTGTCAGCAGCATTGCTGATGGCGGGTTGCGGCAGCAGGACAAAGAAACAAACAAATGAAGATGTAAGTATGGATAGTGTCGGTGTAACATGCAGTGGCGTAAAGACCTTGCAACTGGAGGGAGTGCAGGCCACTTGGATTCAGGATAATGCTGGTGAGCATTTGATGCCGAGAACGATTTTCCCGGATGCAAGCGATGAATTGATGGAAAGTTTGTCGCTTCAAGGCGGTATTCCTTCTTCCATGAGCACCTTCCTGGTAGATACGAATGGTATCCGTATCCTTTTTGATACGGGAATGGGAGCTCCCGGCAGTCGTCTGTTGCCCGGATTACAATCTTTGGGTATCTCTCCGGCAGATATTGGATATCTGTATCTTACCCATTTCCATGGCGACCATATCGGTGGAATGATGAAGGGAGACAGTGTAGTCTTCCCGAATGCCGAAGTGTACGCATCAAAAGTGGAATATGATGCCTGGATGGCAATGCCTGCCGAAAGGAAGGCGCAGGTCGTAAAGACGATGGATGCCTATAAGGAACGGCTGCATCTGTTTGAGTTTGGCGATACCTTGCCGGGCAATGTGGTTGCCATGGAGGCAGTCGGTCATACTCCCGGTCATACGGTTTTCCAGAGTGGCAAGTTACTGGTGATTGGTGACCTCATCCATGGTGCGGCCCTTCAGTTGGAGCATCCGGAATACTGCGCTTCCTATGATATGGATAAGGAAGCTGCCGTGAAAGCACGCAAGTATTTCCTCCAATATGCCAAGGACAACCAATTGACGATGGCAGGTATGCATCTTCCTGCTCCGGCCTTCAAATAGAATGGGAGAGTGTCAAAAGTATATGAGTACTTTCATTATGCTATATTTAGGCGCGGATAGTTCTGAGCCCCTCGTTATTCCTTTTTACTTTTAGAAGCGGCAGTCTTGTTCGATGTATGTCATATATTCATCGTAACTGATGCCTCCCATTGTTTTGAGGTGAGGGGTTTCGAACTGGCAATCTATTATGACGCCTCCATGTTCCTTGAAGAATTGGGCCAGATGGATGAGGGCCAGCTTCGAGGCGCTGGGAACGAGTGAGAACATGCTCTCTCCAAAGAAACAATGTCCCAGGGTCACTCCGTACAGCCCACCTACCAATTGCTCTTCTTCCCATACTTCCACGCTGGCGGCGAATCCTTGTTCGTGCAGGTGCGTATAGGCTTCCATCATCTTCGTTCCGAGCCAGGCGCCTTCTTGTTCCATCCGCAATTCTCCGCAGGTTTGTATGACGTCTTGGAAAGCTTCGTTGAAGGTGATTTCGTACTTTCCTTTGTTGATGAGCGTACGCATGGAGTGGGAGATATGGATTTCGTCGGGGAAAATGACGAAGCGTTCCAGCGGGCACCACCATTGTATCATTCCCTCCTGAAAAGTGTACCAGGGGAAGATGCCGTTGGAGTACGCCAGGATGAGGCGGTCAATGGATAGGTCACCGCCCACAGCGAGCAACCCGTCGGGGTCGCCGTAGTGAGGGTCGGGGAAAGCAAGTTTATCCGTCAGTTGAAAGACCATATCGTTATTCGGTTGCGGGTTGTAGTTTCAATGCTCCGTTTTCCACTTGCACGCGGACTTTTCCTCCTGCCTTCAATGTACCGAACAGAATTTCGCGCATCAGCAAGGGTTTCAAGTGGGCGGCTATCACGCGGTCCATCTCCCGGGCGCCGTATTCGGGAATAAAACCCCGTTGGAGCAGCCATTCGTGTGCTTCCTGGCTCAATACCATTTCCACCTGGCGGGAAGACAGCTTGCTGCCTAGTTCTCCGAGTTTCTTGTCGAGGATAAGTGATGCCATCGGGCGGTCCATGTCATGGAAGACCACCGTGGCAGAGAGGCGGTTGATGAATTCGGGCTTAAAGGTTTTCTTGACTTGTTTCAGCATATTGTGCTCCGGCATTGGAGGTCATGATGAGGACCACGTGTCGGCAGTCGGCTTTCCGTCCTTTGTTGTCAGTCAGTACGGCATAATCCATTACTTGCAGCAGGATGTTGAATACGTCGGGATGGGCTTTTTCTATCTCATCGAGCAGTAGCACGCAGTTTGGGGTCTTGCGTATGGCGTCGGTCAGCAGGCCGCCGTCCTCGTAACCCACGTAGCCGGCAGGCGAGCCAATCAGTTTGGCTACGGTATGCTTTTCGGTATATTCGCTCATGTCAAAACGTTGCAGGGCGATGCCCAGCTCGGCGGCGAGCACTTTGGCAACTTCGGTCTTTCCTACTCCGGTGGGGCCTACAAAGAGCAGGCTTGCCAGCGGTTTGTTTTCGTCCAGCAGTCCGGCTTTGGACATTTGCACAGCTTCCACCACCTGACGGACGGCTTCTTCCTGCCCGTAGATGCGGGAGCTGATGCGTTCGTGCAGGCTTTCCAAGGCGGTGGTGTCGTCCTCTTTCATGGCGAGGGCATTGACTTTGCAGGTACGTGCCAGTATGTCGGTTATCAGTGCCTTGTCCACGGTCTGTTCCTCGGAGTCTGTGGGGTGTATTTCCCGGTAAGCTCCTGCTTCGTCCACCAGGTCGATGGCTTTGTCGGGCAGGAAACGGTCGCTGATGTAGCGGGCGCTTGCCTTTACGGCATAGGGGATGACGTCGGGCTCGTAGGTGACGCCGTGGTAGGTTTCGTATTTCTCTTTCAGGCCTTCTACGATATGTATGGCTTCTTCAATGTTCGGTTCCAGTATGTCTATCTGCTGGAAGCGGCGTACCAGTCCCTTGCTGCGTGCGAAGTAGCGGTTGTACTCGTCGTAGGTGGTAGAGCCGATGAAACGTATTGCCCCGGTTTCCAGATAGGGTTTCAGCATGTTGGAGGCATCCATAGAGCCTTCGCCCGTGCGTCCGGCGCCTATCAGGTTGTGTATCTCGTCGATGTAGACGATGGCGTTTCCCTCACGACCGATGCCTTCCATGATACTTTTCAGCCGCTTCTCGAAATCGCCGCGATATTGTGTGCCTGCCAGTAGACTGCCCAAGTCCAGCTCATAGATGCGGAAGCCGGCAAGCCGTTCGGGGACGTTGCCCGCTTCGATACGGGCGGCAAGCCCATAGGCAAGGGCTGTTTTGCCTACACCGGGTTCGCCCACATGCAACGGGTTGTTCTTTTCTTTGCGGCAGAGCACTTGTATGGTTCGCTCCAACTCCATCTCCCTGCCGATAAGCGGGTTGTGGTCTGCCAGATGGTCGTTGAGGCAGGTCACGTAGTTACGCCACGGTTCTGTTTTCTCTTGTTCATCGGGAGATGGCGTACCGCCTGCTTCTTCTGCCAGCTCCGCTTCTTCGTAGTGGGTAATGAGCAGACTGAGGAATTCGGGCAGGTCGCCGCCGACTGCTTCCTTTAGGAAATGGCATGCCCAGGAATCTTCCAGTTGCAGCAAGCCTTGTATCAGATGAGGAACATCCAGCTCTTCGGCGCTGGAATACTCTGTCACCGTATAGGCATGTTGCAGGAGTGAGCTGAGCTGGACGGAAAGTCCCAACTCGTATTCCACATTGTCGGGGACAGTGTCCACTTCTTCCGTCAGATAGTTTTCCAGCGAGATGCTGAGCTCCACATAATTGTAGAAGGTATCTTGCAGGGTGTGGATAAAGGGTTCCTGCTCTATAATGGCGCTCAGCAGATGTTCGGGCATGATGAACTCGTGCCGGTAAGACTCGGCCTTTCTTTGTGCGGAAGCGAATGCTTGGTTTACGAATATCGTATTTTTTATATCCATATTGTTTCTTTCTTCTTATTCTTCTTCCTCCGGAGTGACGGTGAGCCGGAGGGGGAAACCTTCATTGCGTGCCATGCGGGTGGCTTTCTGTACTTTGGAGTGGGCGATGTCGTATGAGTAGATGCCCACTACCGCGGAGTTGCTCTTGTGCACCTGCAGCATCAGTGTTTCCGCTTCTACCGATGATTTGTAAAAGACGGTGGTGAGTACCTTTACCACAAACTCCATGGTGGTGAAGTCATCATTGTAGATGGTGACTTTAAAGCGTCGGGGTTCCCGTAATTCTATGCGTTCTTTTTCTTTGAAAGAAGATTGCTGTTGTTCCATTTCTTTGAAAAACTACTGTTAAGACATTGTTCTACCGTTGTGTGGGCAACGAAAACTCCTGCCAGTCATATTCGTCTCCGTACTCGTCGGCTATGGCTATGCGTATGGTGACGTTACCCGTCTTTATCCGTTCTCCGGCACTGATGTTGGCGGTGTATTTCACACCGTTGCGCGGAGTTATTTGCTCTATCATGACCGACGGCGATATGTAAATACGCTTCATGCCCGTGGTTTCCACCACCACCGGCACTACGTTGTAGGCTGTTTTGTTTCCTTCGTTCATGATTTCAAAAATCACTTTACAGTTTTCGCCCGAATTGATGACGTGGTTGCGGCTGTCGTCAATGAAACGTATATTCCGTATCCTCAAGTGGTCGATGGCCGATGCTTGCGGCTGTCTTCCGGATTGCGGGGGATAGGGCTGTGTCCTTTCTATCCGGTAGCTGTACTCCTCCTGCTTTTTGGGGGCTGTGGCTGCATTGGCAATGGCAGCTCCCGCAATGGTTCCTATGATGGTGCCGATGGCGGAACCCCGCCAGCCTCCGTTGCTGTCTCCTATCAAGCCGCCGATGGCACCGCCTACATTACTTCCGATGGCAGCTCCTGCGAGCACTGCGTTAGGGTCGCCTACAGCCATCTGGCTTGTGCCGCATCCGCTGAGGATGATGGTTGCTGCCAGGATTCCTATAAAAGACTTTTTCATGTTCATATCCTATAATTATTATATTGGGCAGATTGTTTTATAAAAGGGCTATTCCCAGTAAATCATCTTTTTGGTCATGCCTCCGTCAATGGTGATGTTTTCGCCATTGATGAAGTCGTTTTCGTCTTGACATAGGAATACGCACATACGGGCAATATCTTCCGGTTTACCAACCCGTCCGGAGGGATGTTGCGAATGGTCTTCTGCCCGTAATTGTTCATAATCGTGTGTCTGAATCCAGCCCGGAGAGATGGAGTTGACCGTGATGTGCCACTCTGCAAGCGATAAAGCCAACGCATGCGTCAACGAATAGATGCCTCCTTTGGAAGCTGCATATCCTTCACTGCCCGGTTCACTCATCAGATAGCGCGTAGAACAGAGATTAATGATTCTTCCGTAGGTATTCGTGTTGTTTTGACTTTTGCGGTGTACTGCCAACGCATGTGAAGTAATGAACACCGGACGTAAATTTACAGACAATATTTTATCGAAAGTCTCCACACTCGTTTCTGTGATGGGAGAGAATTCACTGATGCCGGCATTGTTTATAATGATGTCAATATCCCCCCATTCCTTGAAAATATTTTGCAGGCAAAGTTCCAATGCTTCTTTGCTGTTTAGGTCGACGGGATAGAACTGTGCTCCGGTGGCTTGGGCGGTTTGCTGCCCTTTCAGTTCATTCTTGTCACAAAAGGCTACTTGGTAATTAAGCTTGCAGAAAGCTTCTACAATGGCTTTGCCAATACCCCCTGCACCTCCGGTAACGAACACTTTCTTTCCACCTTTTTTGAGGGGAAGTGTCGGCTTATGTAGCGTTTGTGCCTTACCGGATTTTTTCGCTTTCTCCCAAGCTGCTTTGCGTGCCCGGTATTGCTCGTACTGATTTTCAAGATAATTATCGGCCATATATGTTTCCGGTTTTATTGTTTAACTGTCTTTTCTCCGAATAAGTTCACTATATTGATACAAGCCTTCATCTCTCTTCCTCCTTTTTTCCTTGAATTCTCTTTACTTGTTCCTCTATTTCCTCAATCGAAGGCAGTTGACTTTTAATATCTTCGGGAATCAGCTTAGACAGCTCATACTCTGATATGCCGATAGGCTGATTTGTTGATTCCAGTGCATATTGCGCCATTACTTGGTTTTTTGTCTTGCAGATAAGCAAGCCGATGGTGGGGTTATCGCCAGGTTTACATTTTAGATGGTTTACGGCACTGATATAAGTACCGAGTTGACCTATAAATTCAGGTTTGAACTTCTGCACTTTTAGCTCGATTACGCAATAACAACGCAGTTCCAAGTGGTAAAAAAGCAAGTCGGGATAGATTGTTTCATCGCCTACTTCCAAAGGCATTTGACGCCCTACGAATGCAAATCCTTTACCCAATTCAAGCAGAAAACGAGTGATATTTTGTGTCAAAACCTTTTCTAACTCTAATTCTTGAAAATCTTTGGTAATGGTCAGGAAATCGAAGTTATAGGGGTCTTTGAGTGTCTGTAGAGCTAGGTCACTTTGCGGTTTTGGTAGCAGACGACTGAAATTGTTTACCGCTTTGCCTTGCCGCTCATAGAGATTGGTATCAAGAAAGTTGAGCAAAACGGCACGACTCCAGCCGTTTTCTACAGTTTCATTCAGATAGAATAGAGCCTTATCCACTTCCTTGCATTGGGAGATGATATAGAGATGATGCCCCCAAGGGATGGAGAAAAATTTCTCTTCACCTAATTTGGAAACAACTTGTTGCCAAATTGTATATGGCTCATTATAAAATAGATACCACTGCTTTATACTGCGTATGTTTCTATATGAGAACCCTTTCATATCAGGAAATTCTGCCATCAGCTCACGACTCAACTCTTCGAGAAATCCGCTTCCCCAAGTCATTTCTTTCTGCCGTTCTATAATTTCTGCCCCCAGTTGCCAGTAAAGGTGAAGCAGTTCGCTGTTCACGCGTACAGCCGCTTTAATCTGTGCACTACGAATGTCTTGTTTTAGGTGGTTTACCCAATCCTTGAACGGTTGATTTATAGATAGTGCTGTTTTCATATTTTTATTTTCTTCATCGTCATATTCGATGTTTCTATTTCACAAAGTTAAGAAAAAGAATTTATTTCAACTGTAATCCTTTCCGTCTTTTCTACCTCTCCACTTTTACCACACAATATACCATCTCCCCCTCTCTTTCCTTTACCTCATCCCGTGTTGCTGCAATATCCTCCCGAACACGTTCACCCGTTTTGCAGAGAATAGGTATCGCACTATGTTGCTGTATTTCCTCCTATATTTTCGTAGGCGATAATTATTCCCCTTGTAGGGCTTCAAAAGGGAATCCGTCTGTTTCCCTAAGGAGAACGGTTTGTTTCAATATGGAGAACAGTTTGTTTCATTAGTAGGAAACTGTTTGTTCCGTTAAAGAAAACAGTTTGTTTTATTGAGTGCGAACAGTTTGTTTCATAGTATGTGAACACTTTGTTTCTTACTGTTGTAACAAAGTGTTCACCGTTGTGAACTAAAGTGTTATCTATATTTTCAGTGATAAAATGACATGAAAAGGGGGCTGAAGATTACCTTTCTACCATTTGTATTCCTCGCTGTAGGAGTCGAAAGCCGGTTCTCCCGGAATGTTGTATTGGTGGAAAGTTCTGCGGATATAGTTCTGGTCTTCGGGGGAAAGGTAAGATTCTTCCCGGTAAAAGCGGTAGTATTTTCCGCGGCCGAAATGGGCTATCAACTGGCTTTTCAGAGGTTGGAGATTCTTGTAGGGAACTTCATCGAGCAAGTGGCTGATTCCCCATGCGACATGTATCTTTTGTGTCGATTGGAAATAGGCGCATTGGCTGCTATCCTCTGGAATACACAGTGGATTGATGATGCGGATGGACGGGTACTCGGGGGTATCGCGAAGGGCGGCTAAGCGATGCAGGCAGTTGTCGGCTTTCGGGCATTGGTTGTTGAAACAGCGTGAGTAGTTGGCAGGTGCTAAAGGTTTCTCGGAAGAATGTTTCATGTTTATATATACTTTGATGAAGCGACAAAGATAGCACTAACTTTTTGATATAGCCTTCTGTTCTCTTGTTTGAAATGCCCCCTCATTGAAAAAACAGCAGCCGGAACCACTGAATTCAGTAATTCCGGCTGTACCGTTCTTTCTTATAAGTATGGATGGACTATTTCACCTGGATGATGTCATAATTCAAGTCACTCACAGCTTCCTGCAGGCTGTCGTTGACAAGGCGCAGGGTTGTGTCGTTCACTACTACGAAGTACACCGGAGTGTCCCCGTCGTTCGGGGTCAGCTTGATGGCTGTTTTCTTCTTGTTGTCGACGTCTTTCTGGATAACTTCTTTCTTTCCTTTGGAAGTAAAGCTCTTGTTCTTTCCGGGGCCTTCGGCATCCAGATAAGTTGTTACCAGCGTGTAGCCGCTTTCTCCGTCGGGACCTACACTGTCTACGCTCAATACATACTGGATGCCCGGACCGTCGGCGGCGGGAAGGATTCCTTCGTATACGGCTACGGCAGACGAGTCATTGCCGGTAACAGCCATTACACTTTCGTCCATGGCGACGGCGTCATTGTTCTGAGTTCCTTTTGATTGGCAGGATACCAATGCAGCGGCAAGGGCTGCAATCATCATTACTTTTTTCATTGCTTTAATGGTTTAAGTTAATTATAAAGACGCAATAGCGTTTGTTATTCATCTTCTTCTTTCTTGATGACGAGCAGCTTGTCCACCCGTCCGCGGTCCATATCCACCACTTCGAAGTCCAGGTTTTTGTAGCTGAACAAGTCTCCGGCTTTCGGCACCCGTCCTATCAAGAACATGGCAAGACCGCTCAAGGTGGTGAAGTCTTCTTCTTTCAGGTCATCATAGTTCATAATGCCCATCGCCTCCATAAAGTCATCCAGATTCATGGAAGCTTCCACCAGCATGGAACCGTCTTGACGAACAACGATTTCCTCTTCTTCCGTTTCATTCTCTTCGAGGATGTCTCCGAAGATACTTTCCGTCAAATCGTGCAGGGTGATGATACCTTCTGTATTTCCATACTCGTCTACAACAACTCCGAACTTGTTTTTGTTCTTCTTAAACAGCTCTAAAACTTTCTTTGCATACAAACTTTCCGGAATAAACAAAGCAGGGCGTGCAATACTACGTAAGTTGAAGGGTTGTTCGCCGCCCATCATCAAGATGATGTCCTTTACGGAAACCACACCGATAATCTCGTCCTTTCCCCGCTCCACCAGGAGATATTTGCTGAAGTGTTCTTCGTGGATGATACGCAGCACCTCTTCCGGTGTGTCTGTGGGATGGAGCACGACGATGTCGCGGCGATAGGTCATCAGGTCATTCGCTCTTTTGTCCGAGAAGCGGAACACGTCACGCAACATTTCCGTTTCGTCTTTGTCGATGACGCCTTGTTCCGAGCTTTGGTGCAGAATCATCTTCAGTTCGTCTTGTGTCATTTGGCGTTCTTCGCCGCTGTTCAGTCCGATGAGTTTGTTCATCAGTTTGGTGGAAGCGCTCAGCAGGCATACAAACGGATAGGAAATCTTGGTCAGCACAATCATGAAGGGGCTGAGCATGGTGGCCCATCGTTCCGGGTTGTTCAAGGCGATGGACTTGGGCACCAGTTCGCCTATGATGAGCGACAGATAGGTGATGATGGCTACTACGGTAATCATGGCGAGAGTCTTGGCATAGGCGGCTACTCCCGGAATGAGGGCGAACAGCGGTTCTACGTCATCAGCGATGGTGGCACCACCATAGGCACCGGATACGATACCGATAAGAGTAATACCGATTTGGATGGTGGAGAGGAATTTTTCGGGTTCTTCCAGTTGTTTCAATACTCCTTTGGCTCTTTTGTTCCCTTTTCCGACAAGAGTTTCAAGGCGTGCTTTACTTGAGGAGACTAAAGCGATTTCATACATGGCAAAAATGCCGTTCAGAATAAGTAAAAGTAGAATGATAATAAACTCCATAGTGGATTTTGAATAGTTTGTGAGGCAAAGATAATGATTTTTCAGTATTTATTGTTAATATTGCCATCCATTAGAAAAAATAAACAATAAATAGATGAAAAAAAGAATTATTGCCTTGGGGCTTTTGTGGTGTCTGTTTGCCGTAATGTTGCAGGCGGCACGTGTAGACACGGTGTTGGTGAGAAGTGCAGCCATGAATAAGGATGTAAAAGTTGTGTATGTATTGCCTGATAAGGCTATCGGCAAGCAGGCTTGTCCGGTGGTTTATCTGTTGCACGGTTATGGCGGCAATGCGCGGAGCTGGGTGCAGCTGAAGCCGGAATTGCCGCAGATGGCGGATGAGAAAGGAATCATATTTGTATGTCCGGACGGCAAGAACAGTTGGTATTGGGACAGTCCGGAGAATCCTGCCTACCGTTATGAGACTTTTGTCACCTCGGAATTGGTGAAGTATACAGACGGGAACTATGCTACCATTCCCGATAGAAAGGCGCGTGCCATCAGTGGATTGAGTATGGGCGGCCACGGTGCTTTGTGGAGTGCTATCCGCCATAAGGATGTGTTCGGTGCGGCGGGCAGTATGAGTGGAGGAGTGGATATACGGCCGTTCCCCCAGAATTGGGAAATGAACAAGCAGTTGGGAGAGTTTGCTGCCAACAAGGCATCTTGGGATGCGCATACGGTGGTCAACCAGCTGGATAAGATTGTAAATGGAGACTTGGCGCTAATCATCGACTGCGGTGAGGCCGATTTCTTTCTTGAAGTGAACAAGGACTTGCACAACCGGCTGCTGGCAAGGAAGATAGACCATGACTTCATCACCCGTCCCGGTGGACATACCGGAACGTATTGGAATAACTCCATAGACTATCACGTCCTTTTCTTCGACAAGTTCTTTAAGAAGTAAGTAGCTTATTATTCGATGGTATAGTTCACGGTGCGTGTGTAGTCCTGCTCGTAGCCGTTCCTTATATGCCTGACGACTGCATGGCAGGAAGTGACGATACCCCGGTTATCTAACGTATAAGTATAGGTGGTGGTCTCTTCACTTTCTCCGTTGCTGTCCGGGATGAGTTGGGTAATCAGATAGTTTGCAGGTTCTCCCAATATCTTCCCGTATATGGCAACCGCATGCATGGAAAGCGGATACATGTCCGTAATGAATAGGCTTGGTATTTCGGAGATATTTGCAATTTCATTGCCTGATGGTGTGGTAGCCGTACTGTTGTGCTCAAAAGTGTCAACCTTTTGCTGTATGCGCAATGCCCGGAAGTTGCTGTAGTCTATTGTAATGAATGAGTATTCTTTTCCGTCGTCCAGCTTTTCTGTGATGTTTTCCAGATAGTATTTGTCTTCGGTGTTGATGAGGTAGGAGAAGGTGTAAGTACGGGTATTTCCTGCCATATCCTGACTGGTACAAGTGGTGGCATAACCTTTGTCATTCAGCGTGTAGGTTGATACTGTACCTGCTTCGTCGGTTATCACGGCTTGATGGTCCTTGTATTCGACAGTAGTGGTATTCTCTATCTCGAAGAGTTCGTCTCCTGCTGTAAAGCTCTGTTTGCCGGTGTAGCTGGTCAGCCTGCCTGCACTGTTGTAAAGGTAGGTGTGGGTGGCAGTAACCGGTTGCGCATCGCTCTCTATCACTTCTTTGAGTTCGATTTTGGAGAAAGGAGTGGTGGGGTAGGTTGACGGCTCCGGTTCTGGCGTATCATTGCCATTGTTATCATCGCTGCAAGCTGCCAGTCCGCCGAGCAACAGCAGGCTGAACATGATTCCCGAAAATCGGGTGATGATTGTAACTCTTCTGTTTAGTTTCATCCTATTGGTCTTTTTATTTGATGCGTACGGCATGGCTTGCCCGACGTTCAATGGAGTTTGCGAGAGTGGTCACTCTTAAAGAACGGGTATCTTCTTGTGTGGGCGGTTGTATGCTTCCGTCGATGGCGCCGAGTGCAGTGCTCAATAAGGCTTCGTTGGTATCTCCAAAGGGCAGGAAGCGTGACATGTCGCTCATCTCATTCACTACATATCCCGAGTAGGCCGGTTGGAATCCGGATTCATAATCAGATTTCCCTTCCGAATTGTATATCTTGCAGACGATGGGATTCATCGTTATCATCAGCTCGGGGCTGGAGAAATTCCTGGAACCTACATTCTTGCCTACGGTAGTGCCGCCGATGATGACAACATCCATATACGGGTCGAGACAGTTAATCACCATTTCGGAAGCGGAGGCAGTCTGGCTGCTGGTAAGTACGTAGAGAGTGTTCAGGTTTAGGTTTGCTCCGTTTCCGATGAGTCCGGAGTTCAGGGTGAACGGTACTATCTGCGGGTTGAAGCGGTTGCTGAATTCCAGGTATCCCAACTCTTGCCCCAAGGCGGAGGAAGGTGCGAGCATGGTACACAGCAATTCTGCGCAACTCAATAATCCACCGTTGTTGTAGCGCAAGTCAAGGATGAATTCGTTGACTTGCTGTGATGCGAAATATTGGAATGCGCTGCGCAGGTCGTTGTCATATTCATTGCTGTTGTCCGTGGGGCCGGAACTGAAATGGTTGTAGACCAGATAACCTATTTTCTTGCTGCCCGATGTATATACATTCTTATAGTGTACCGGGTTGTCGTTGACGGGACGCGCCGATGCTATCTGCCTGGGTTTGTCGTAAGCAACAATGGCATTTTTCTCCACGTCGTAATAACCTACTGTCAGCTCCATGGCACTACTTCCATACAGTTTCTTATAATTCTGTTCGGTAATAAAGTTCCCGTCCATCTTCATAATCCAGTCACCCCGTTTCAGCCCGATTTCTGAGGCCGGGCTTCCGTCGGCAACGTAAAGAATCTGTGCAACAATGGCATTATCTTCTCCTTCTACTTCTATCTGATTGGTAGTGAACTGGAATCCGTAGCTGTAATCCGTATAGGGGATGCTGCGGGTAGTGGTGACGCTGACCAGACTGTCGATGGTGGAGAATTTGTCTTCTTCGGATTTGAGCGAGGCAAAGAAAGTGAAAGGGGCCTGGAAATAGTTCAGGTCGTTGGTATGGGGGATGGCGTCTACCCAATAGTACCACACACGCATGGTATCGTCAATCCAGCGGTCTGTCTGGGTCTGTCCGGCATACTCTTTCCAGCCCGCAGGAAGTCAGATAAATGGGAAGAATCAGGGTTCCCAATATGAGTATCAGTATATTTCTTGCTTTCATGGGGGCAAAGATAGTGCAAATTGAGTGCAGAACTTTCATGCTTGCATGAAAAAGTTTTGCCGAAATGCAGTCTATCTTATCTAAAGATAGAAAATAGCTTGCTTATCTACCACAATTGTGGTATAAAATTCCCTAATCTGTGTCATTGTCTGCTCCGGCTTATCGCTCTATCTT
>OHEB01000382.1_pt1 | contig 19125 bp, 10 predicted proteins | sample 1567081 | NCBI WGS metagenome assembly OHEB01 (sample SAMEA3879569, study PRJEB24766) | human gut metagenome | biome: human-associated habitat; feature: feces | place: USA | collected 1985/1987 | reverse complement strand
TCATCAACGCCGCCACAGCCTTGCTTGCCGAAGCCAAGCTGTCTCCGGAGCTCCGGAACGAGGCGTTGTACTACCGTGCCAAGGCATACCTCAACCAGAAAGCCGACAAGAAGGCAATGGATGACCTTCAGCTGCTGGCCAAAGACACCCGTACCCTTTATGGAGCCGAAGCCAAATATCTGGTGGCATTACAATGGTACAACGCCGGTAATTATGCCTCTGCAGAAAAGGAAATCCTTAATTTCATCGACCAGAGCACACCGCATGCCTACTGGCTGGCACGCAGTTTCATCCTTCTGTCTGATGTATATGTAGCCATGGACAAGAAGCTCGATGCACGCCAATACCTATTGAGCCTGCAGCAGAACTACCAGGCCGACGACGATATAGCAAGCATGATTAACGAAAGACTGGAGAAATTGAAGTAAGAAATATAGCACATTATGAAAAAGAAACAATATATCCTCGCAGGAACTATGCTTGTCTCCCTCTCTTTGGGAGCACAAGCCCAGACACAACCCCAAGACACCACCATGAACCGTACGGTAGTCGTGGAACAAGAATATAATCCGGACATCATGGATGCCTCCAAAGTGAACGTGCTTCCCAGGGTGGAACCTCCTACCGTCAGCAAAAAGGCGGTGGAATATGACGCCACCCTGATGCCGGCAACCCATATCCCGGCAGGTATCATGCAAGCCTATACCGGAAAAGAGACGCAGGCGAAAGCGCTGCCCGGATATGTACGCTTGGGATACGGTAACTACGGTAACCTCGATGTACGCGCCAACTACCTCTTCTCTTTATCCCCCAAAGACCGCCTCAACCTGACATTCACAATGGATGGCATGGATGGCAAACTGGACTTGCCGGATAATGGCGGGAAGTGGAATTCATTCTACTACCGTACCCATGCTGCCATGGATTATGTACATGCCTTCAGCAAAGTCGATTTGAATATTGCCGGAAAGTTCAACCAAAGCAATTTCAACTTCCTGCCCGACTTCGTCAGCAACAAGCAGAAATTCATTTCGGGTGATGTACATTTCGGGGTAAGTTCCACGAGCGACGATATGCCTCTCCAATTCCGTGCCGAAACCAATTTGTTGGTCTACCAGCGCCAACACGACCTCATGGTGAGCAATATCAAAGAAAATATCGTGCGCACCAAAGCCGATGTCACCGGTTCCATCTCCGATGAGCAGACCATCGGCATGGCTTTTGCCATGGACAACACATTCTACAGCGACGGACGTTTCGAGAATCACACCGACGTAGACTTCAATCCATATTATCTCTTTCAGAATGACGACTGGAAAATACGTCTCGGCGCACACGTCGACCTGGCTTTCGGTTTCGGCAAGAAGTTCCGCGCCGCTCCCGACGTAGAAATACAATACATCTTCTCGGACAGCTACATCCTCTACGCACAAGGTAAGGGAGGACGGCTACAGAACGATTTCCGCCGTCTGGAAACCATTACGCCTTATGGCATTACAAACCAGCAGCTTGACAATACCTACGAACAGCTCAACGCAGCCATCGGCTTCAAGGCAAGCCCGGTCAGCGGATTGTGGTTCAACCTATACGGTGGGTATCAAGATTTGAAAAACGACCTGATTGACACTCCGACTGTCAAGTCCGACGGGATAAGCAATGTTTTCCTCACAGAAGACACCAAGAACCTCCACGCCGGAGCCGACCTGAGCTACAACTACAAGGATGTTTTTTATCTCGCCGCCAATGCCGTCTATCGCCATTGGACAACGGACTCAGACGGTTCTGATGTCGTAGTAAGTTTCAAACCGGCCGTAGAAGGCAATCTCAATCTCAAGGTACGCCCCATCTCCCCACTGCTTGTCGGCATCGGCTATCAGCACATCTCACGCCAAGGCGTGGAGGGCAACAAGGCAGACCCCGTCAGCAATCTCTATCTAAACGGCAGTTACGAACTCTTCAAAGGAATCTCCGTGTATGCGCGCGTGAACAACTTGCTGAACAAAGATTACCAGTACTATTGGGGATACCCTTCAGAAGGTCTCAGTTTCTTAGGTGGAGTAAGCTTCCTCTTTTAATAGAGGTAGCACAAGCCGAAGCTCTAATTTGAACAAAAAAGGTCATTTTTGCTAAATTCTCCTTATATTATAAGGTGGGAAGAATCTTTTTTTCCTACTTTTGCGGGCGAATTCAGTGGCGGGAGTCACCAAAAAACAGAAATTTATGCAGAAAAACCTTGTCATAGTCGAGTCTCCGGCGAAAGCAAAAACCATCGAGAAATTCCTTGGAAAAGATTTCAAAGTCCTTTCCAGCTACGGCCATATACGTGATTTGAAGAAAAAAGAATTCAGTATTGACGTAGACAAAGACTTCAAACCGCATTACGAGATACCGGCGGATAAAAAGAAACTCGTAACCCAGTTGAAAGAAGAAGCCGAGCAGGCAGAAACCGTATGGCTGGCTTCCGATGAGGACCGCGAAGGGGAAGCCATCGCATGGCACTTGTACGAAGTGCTGAAACTGAAACCGGAACACACCAGACGTATCGTCTTCCATGAAATCACCAAAGGTGCCATCCTGAAAGCGATAGAAAATCCCCGTGACATTGACATCAACCTGGTCGATGCCCAGCAAGCCCGACGTATCCTGGACCGTATCGTAGGTTTTGAACTTTCACCGGTATTGTGGAAGAAAGTGAAACCTGCCCTTTCTGCAGGCCGTGTACAGTCCGTAGCCGTCCGTCTCATTGTAGAGCGCGAACGCGAGATACATGCATTCCAGACCGAAGCATCCTACCGTGTTACCGCCGTATTCCTCGTTCCGGACACTGACGGCAAAACAGTGGAAATGAAAGCCGAACTGGCGCACCGGCTTAAGACAAAGGCAGAAGCCCGGAAATTGCTGGAGAGCTGTAAAGCAGCCACGTTTACCATCAGCGACATCACTACCCGTCCGCTGAAGAAAACTCCCGCAGCCCCGTTCACCACCTCTACCTTGCAGCAGGAGGCTGCCCGCAAACTGGGCTTCACCGTGGCACAGACCATGATGGTGGCGCAACGTCTGTACGAATCCGGATTGATAACCTACATGCGTACCGACTCCGTCAACCTTTCCGAACTTGCCGTCAACGCCAGCCGTGAAACCATCTCCAACCTGATGGGCGAACGTTACGTACACAACCGCCACTTCGCCACCAAGACCAAAGGAGCGCAAGAAGCCCACGAAGCTATCCGCCCCACCTATATGGAGAATGCCAAGATAGAAGGTACCCCGCAGGAAAGAAAGCTGTACGACCTCATCTGGAAACGTACCATCGCCTCGCAGATGGCAGATGCCGAAGTGGAAAAGACAACCGTAACCATTGCTATCAGCAACGAGACGGAGACTTTCACTGCAACCGGCGAAGTGGTGAAATTCGACGGTTTCCTCCGTGTCTACCGCGAATCATACGATGATGACGTAGAAACCCAGGAAGATGAGGCACGCCTACTGCCCCCTCTGAAAAAAGGACAGAAGCTCGAACATGAAGGTATCACCGCTACCGAACGTTTCACCCAACACCCTCCCCGCTACACGGAAGCAAGCCTTGTGCGCAAATTGGAGGAACTGGGTATCGGACGTCCGTCTACCTATGCTCCGACCATTTCCACCATCCAGCAACGCGAATACGTGATAAAAGGAGAAAAAGCAGGTGAAGAACGCACCTACAATGTGCTTAACCTGCAGGGTAATGAAATAACGGACAACAACCATACAGAAATCACCGGAGCTGAAAAGTCAAAACTGATGCCGACAGACACCGGTATTGTGGTCAATGACTTCCTGATAGAGTACTTCCTTGACTACAACTTCACTGCGAGCGTCGAAAAGCAATTCGACGAAATAGCCGAAGGTGACAAGCAATGGACCGCCATTCTGAAAACATTCTATAAGAAATTCCATCCTTCGGTGGAGAACACGCTTGCCGCGAAAACCGCCCACAAGGCAGGCGAACGGATTCTAGGAACAGACCCCGTCAGCGGAAAACAAGTGTCTGTAAAAATCGGACGTTTCGGCCCAGTAGCACAGATAGGTACTGCCGAAGATGAGGAAAAGCCCCGTTTCGCCCAGGTAAAAAAAGAAATGTCCATCGAGACCATTACGCTGGAAGAAGCGCTGGAGCTGTTCAAACTTCCCCGTACTCTCGGAGAGTACGAAGGCAAGAATGTAGTCGTAGGTGCGGGACGTTTCGGACCTTATATCCAGAACAACGGCTTGTATGCCTCATTACCCAAGACAATGGACCCGATGACCGTTACGCTGGAAGAAGCTATTGAACTTTTGCAAAAGAAACAAGAAGCAGAAGCCCAGAAACATATCAAGAAGTTTGAGGAAGAACCGGAACTGGAAATCCTGAATGGACGCTATGGCCCTTACATCGCTTATAAAGGCAGCAACTACAAGATTCCTAAAGACATCATCCCTCAAGACCTAAGCCTTCAGGCTTGTCTGGAGATTGTGAAACTGCAAAGCGACAAGGAGACGGGCAAGTCGAAACGGACTGCAAAGGTAACCAAGCCCACAGCCAAGTCAACAACGAAAACCAGTAAGGCGACGAAGGCAGCGACAACCAAGGCCACTTCAACAGCCAAGAAAAAGTAAAATGAAAGTACATGATACAAAATCCTCCTTTGCCGGACAAAATATCCGGCAAAGGAGGATTTTCTTTTTTCTTTCATCTTTCCCTTCCAATTTAAGGTTGCTTTTACCGTTATTCTCATAAAAGAGCTCCAAGACGGTCGAAACAAGTGAAAGTTTTCTTTCTATATCAAATAAATATATATATTTGTGCTAAAGGCAATTACAGCAAGCAAACAAACAAAAAATGAAAGGTATGAATAAAATTTTCTTTACCAAAAGAACTTCCATTCTGTTACTGGCAATATCTCTGTTCAGCAGTTGTATGGAAAAAGACGTGTATCAAGGAGATAAGAATACACCGTTGAATCCCACAGAGGTATTCGATTTCAGTCTGACGAAAGAAGTAAAACTGAACGTCGACTATGGTTTCACCAACGACTATTACATTATTTTCGAGCTCTACAATCAGAATCCCATGAAGGAAGAGAACAACTCTTGGATAAAAGATGAGAAGCTCTCCCCCATCTATGCAGCCTCCACAGACAAAAAAGGGCAGTACTCAGGGAAAATCACCATCCCCTCCGACATTACGGAAATATGGATTTACAGTGACTATCCCGGTGCCGTTTCTCCGGTCAAGTTAGCAGTGTCCAATGAAGAAATCAATTTTGACCAGGCGGAATATATAGCATCCTTGCAAACCAAGACAAGGGCAACGACAGCAGGCGGCTACAGCTATCCTGACGATTGGAAACTCATTCCGGGTACGGATTGGGATGTTTATGGTCTTCCAGTCAATATAGAAAGTATCTTGAGTATGCCACCGGCTGAAATTCTGTACAGCATCAAAAAAACATATACCAAGGTGGCCAAAGAAGGAATAAAAGTCATGCATCCGGAATGGCTCAACAATAACACAACATCCGAAATCAAAATCACCAAAGCGACGGAAGTGAGTCTTGTATTCATTAGCAGTGGTGCCGGATGGAACAATACCATCGGATATTTCACCTATCCGACCAACGAAGTCCCTACTGAAAGCACGGTCCAGAAAATCCTTGCATTCCCTAATGCGTCCCCCATCAGCAAGTCAAGCGGAACGGGCAGACTACTCTGCGGCCATGAAATGAAACTGAAATATTGGAATAAAAGTACACAGCAGTTCGAAGATAAATTCCCTGCCGGCGTTACTCTAGGCTGGTGTCTGGAAGGAATGGGCTTTAACAACGGAAACATCAAGAAGACCGGTCACACCCGCTTTTCTTACAGTTCTATGAACAGTGACAATGCACAACGCGTGGTAGCCCTGCGCGATGGAGGAACAAACCAGATTGTAGCCATCGGATTCGAAGACAATACAGACTACGACTACTGTGACGCCACATTCTATGTCAAGATAGCAGAAGCCAATGCCATTGACCCTGAAGGACCAGAACTGCCTCCGGTAGATCCGCCCAGCAACCTGGAATATACTGTTTATGGTACACTGACCTATGAGGACCAATGGCCCTCTGAAGGAGATTATGACATGAACGATGTAGTGGTCGAATACCAATCCACCATCTACAAAAGTGCTCTGGACGATAAGATATATAAGATTATGGATGAGTTTACCCCTATCCACAATGGAGGGAGCTACGTTTGCGGATTCGGTTACCAACTTTCCAATATCGACCCATCCAAAGTAAGGAGCATCAATGTCACCGGTTCAGACAGCTGGGAAATGGAAACGGGACAGTCACACCCCACCATCACTCTTTTTAACGATATCAAGAAAGTGCTGGGACAAAAAATCACTGTCACCACTGAAGTGATAGACATCTCTTCCAAAGACAACTCTGTGAATCCTCCCTACAACCCGTTCATTTTTGTCAACGACAGAAACAGAGAGGTACACTTAGTGAATTATCCGCCCACCAACAAAGCCGATATGGAGCTCTTCAATACCCAGGACGATGTGTCGAACACCTCAGCAGGAATCTATTATATTGCACGCTATAAAGAGGAAATACAACTGATGCCCTTCGGAATCAACCTCCCCAACATCGTAGATTTCAATATACCTGCAGAGGGCGTAAAGATATACAACACATATCCCGACTTCATCGAATGGGTCAAATCGGACGGAAGCACCCACAAAAATTGGTATAAGAAATAAAGGACATGTTGCAAAGCCAACAATAGAACATAAAACAGAAAAACGGAGCATAGCCGAGAATCAATCCGGCTACGCTCCGCTTTCATTTATAAGAAACTTGCGTAAAGTTACATTCTGTCAGGTACCTCAATTCCCAGTAAGCCCATACCTAAGCGTACCACCTTGGCTACATTTTCGGACAATGCAAGGCGGAATATCTTCACTGCTTCGTTCTCCTCACGCAAAATGCTGAAGTCATGGTAGAACTGGTTATATTCCTTCACAAGGTCATACGTATAGTTTGCAATGATGGACGGGCTGTAATCCTCACCTGCCTGCTTCACAATAGCGGCAAAGTCGGCAACCATCTGTATCAGCCCCTCTTCCTTCTCGCTCAGTTCAATGCCGACGGGCAACTGGGCAGGGATTTCGAGACCGGCCTCTTTTGCCTTGCGGAGAACAGACTGGATACGTGCATAAGTATATTGGATGAACGGTCCCGTATTACCATTAAAGTCGATGGACTCTTTTGGATTGAATGTCATGTTCTTGCGGGCATCCACTTTCAGGATGAAGTACTTTAAGGCACCCAGACCAACGATACGGGCGATATTGTCCGCCTCTTCCTTTGTCAGACCATCCAGTTTACCCAGTTCATTGCTGGTTTCTTTGGCTGTATCAATCATCTCCGCCATCAGGTCGTCAGCATCAACCACGGTACCTTCGCGGCTCTTCATCTTGCCCTCGGGAAGTTCCACCATACCGTAAGAGAAGTGCACCAACCCTTTACCCCATTCGAAGCCCAGTTTGTCGAGCAGGATGGACAATACCTGGAAATGGTAATTCTGTTCGTTGCCTACCACATAAATCATCTTGTCGATGGGATAATCTGCAAAGCGGAGTTTGGCAGTACCTATATCCTGCGTCATGTAGACGGATGTACCGTCCGCACGCAACAGTAGCTTGTGGTCCAACCCCTCACCCGTGAGGTCTGCCCATACAGAGCCATCTTCTTTCCGGTAGAAGAAGCCTTTCTCCAGGCCCTCCATTACCTTCTCCTTACCTTCGAGGTACGTGTTTGATTCGTAATATATCTTATCAAAAGTTACACCCATCATACGGTAAGTCTCGTCAAAACCTGCATACACCCAGTCGTTCATCTTCTTCCAGAGCGCACGTACTTCCGGGTCATTGGCCTCCCACTTTACCAGCATTTCACGAGCCTCCTTCATCAAAGGAGATTCAGCTTCCGCCTTGGCTTTGGCTTCTTCCTCATTCATGCCTTCGCTTTGGAACTTGGCCATCAGTTCTTTCACTTCCGCTTTATAATGCTTGTCGAAGGAAACATAGTAATCGCCAATCAAGTGGTCTCCCTTCTTGCCGGATGATTCGGGAGTTTCACCATTCCCGTACTTCTGCCATGCCAACATGGACTTGCAGATATGAATTCCACGGTCATTGACAATATTTGTCTTTACTACCTTATTACCGTTGGCAGCCACTATATTAGCCAGCGCATTTCCCAAAAGATTATTGCGTACATGGCCCAAATGAAGCGGTTTGTTGGTGTTGGGAGAAGAATACTCAATCATCACCAATGGAGAGTTGTCAGTAGCAGCCACGATACCGTACTGCTTGTCCGCATGAATGCCATTCAACAATTCTATCCACGCAGAGGAGGCAATGGTCAGGTTCAGGAAGCCCTTGATGACATTAAATGCTGCAACCGAAGGCTCGTTTGCCTGCAAGTATTCACCAATTTCCTGGGCCGTCTGCTCCGGTCCTTTCTTGGACATACGGAGGAAAGGGAATACAACCAGCGTGAGGTGTCCCTCAAATTCTTTCTTGGTTTTCTGCAACTGCACTTGTGCGGCAGGAACATCCTGTCCGTAAAGCGCTTTCAGTCCGCCGATGACGGACGATACCAGTTTCTGTTCTATATTCATGATTCAAATGTATTTTCCTGCGTGCAAAGATAGCGTAAACCGAAATCAGTACAAAACAAGCAGGCTTGTTTTTATGGCCTCACAAGATATTCAACATACAAAGAGGGGACGCTCTTTGTAAAACGTCCCCTCTTTGTATGTTGAGTATACTGTTCTTATTCAGCTGTCAATTCCGTACCTGGTTTGAATTTAACAACTTTCTTAGCCGGAATAGTAATCGTTTTGCCAGTCTGTGGGTTTCTACCGCTTCTAGCACTTCTTTCAGATACAGAAAAAGAACCGAATCCGATCAATGCCACTTTATCACCACCTTTCAGTGCTTCACCAACTGTTTCTACGAAAGCTTCCAAAGCTTTTTTAGAATCTGCTTTTGTTAAACCTGCCTTTTCAGCAATAGCGTCGATTAATTGAGCCTTATTCATAATGCTTAAAATTAATTAATATGTTACACAAAAGATATTTTTACTTTTCATCACAAACCTCCACAAAAATAGAGCAATATTTCTGAATATCAAATAAAAACATTAAAAAAATATTGGAAAACAACGAAAAAGAAGGAATAGAATCTGCTTTTTCTGTTATAGAACAGAATTTATTCGTATTTTTGCCGGAGAAAGCAAAAACAGGCAACTGTTTTTGAACTGTAAAATGAATTGAAACAACAGATTATGAATACTATACCTACTGTAACCAAAAACCTTTTAATCATTAATGTGCTGATGTTTCTGGGTACCATCGTCGCCCAAAGCTACGGCATCGACCTCGCCCAATATCTGGGATTGCATTTTTTTCTTGCCGAAGATTTCAATGCAGCACAATTGATAACATATATGTTCATGCACGCTGGATTCGCGCACATATTTTTCAACATGTTTGCCGTATGGATGTTCGGACGTATTTTAGAGCAGGTATGGGGGCCAAAACGATTTCTGTTCTACTATCTGGTGTGCGGTATAGGAGCCGGAATTATCCAGGAGGTGGTACAGTATATTCATTATGAGACAGTACTTTCCGCCTATGACAGCGTAAATACCGGCATGGCCATCATCCCGATGGAGGAATATCTCAATATGATGACTACCGTGGGAGCTTCGGGAGCAGTATACGCCATTCTGCTGGCATTCGGCATGTTGTTCCCCAACCAGCAAATGTTCATCTTCCCGCTACCGGTTCCCATCAAGGCCAAATATTTTGTTATCGGATATGCCTTGATTGAACTTTATGCCGGATTTGCAAACAGTGCAGGAGACAATGTGGCTCACTTCGCACATCTGGGTGGTATGGTATTCGGCTTTATCCTGATTATGTACTGGAGAAAAAAGAACAGAGGAAATGGCTACTATTATAACTGATTTGAAAGAAACTTTCCGTAGAGGGAACATTTATATCCAACTGATTTACATCAATGTAGCGGTATTCATACTTACTACGCTAACCGAAGTCATGTTCCAGTTGTTCAACCGGAGCATAGCAGGCGTATTCGAATGGTTGGAACTGCCGGCATCAGTCCTACGCTTCATCCTGCAACCATGGTCACTACTGACATATATGTTCATGCATGCAGGATTCATGCACATTCTTTTCAATATGCTGTGGCTTTACTGGTTCGGTGCACTGTTCCTGAGTTTCTTCTCTGCAAAGCATCTCCGGGGTGTATACATTCTGGGAGGAATTTGCGGCGGTCTGCTCTATATGGCCGCCTATAACATTTTCCCGTATTTCCGTCCCATGACAGACTATTCTTTCATGCTGGGCGCTTCTGCCTCTGTACTTGCCATTGTAGCCGCCACCGCCTATCGCGAGCCCAACTATCCGATACGGCTACTGCTGTTCGGAACCATCCGGCTGAAATACCTGGCACTCATCGTTATAGGCACCGATTTACTGTTCATCACCTCCAGCAATGCCGGTGGACACATCGCACATTTAGGAGGTGCGCTGGCAGGGGTATGGTTTGCCGCCAGCCTCAGCAAAGGTAGTGACCTGACCTCATGGATAAACAAATGTCTGGATACCTTAGTTTCCATCGTCAGCTTCAAACCCAGAAAGCCGAAAATGAAAGTACACTACGGTACTGGCAAACAAAAAGATTATGATTACAACGCACGGAAAAAAGCCCAATCCGACGAGATAGACCGCATTCTCGACAAATTAAAGAAATCGGGATACGAAAGCCTTACTACAGAGGAAAAGAAAAGCTTGTTCGACGCGAGTAAACGTTAAACCAATGGAAAATGGAAAACGGAAAATGAAAAATGAGAATATAACCGCCACTCTTATTTTCAGTTTTCACCTTTCAATTTTCAACTATTATAATGAAGCATCTCGGTAATTTTGTCGCTCTCCTGATTTTAGCGGTCAATGCCTTATTTACGGGCCTATTACTGTTCACCGCCTATAGTCCGCACATCCAGCCGGTCACACATCCGGTGCAATCGTGCCTGGGGCTGACATTTCCCGTGTTCCTGATGATAAATGCCGGCTTCCTCATTTTTTGGCTGGTCATCCAGCGCTATAGGTCGGCTTTGCTGCCCCTAATAGGGATGTTGCTCTGCTATTCGCAGATACGCACCTATCTGCCCATCAACTTCCATACAGACCACTTACCGGAAACAAGTATCAAACTGCTCTCCTACAACATTATGGGATTTGACGGTGCCGCCAAACAAGATGGCAAAAACCCGATATTGACCTATTTGAAGGAAAGTGGCGCCGATATCCTCTGTCTGCAGGAATATTCCACAGTACAATCCTCAAAGCATCTTTCGCAAAAAGACGTAGAGCGGGAACTCAAGGCATATCCATACCACCGCATCAACACAGTGGGTAGCGGAAAGGGACATACCAACAAGATAGCATGTTACTCTAAATTTCCGATTCTCTCGTCACGCATATTGGATTATCCCAGCGAATACAACGGTTCGGTACTCTATGAAATCAAGATTGGGGAAGACACGGTTACCCTCATCAACAATCATCTGGAGTCCAACAAGCTGACCAAAGCCGATAAAGTCGTGTACGAAGACATGCTGAAATCTCCCGAAAAGGAAAAAGTGAAAAGCGGCGCACGCCTGCTCATACGCAAGCTGGCAGAAGCATCGGCCATCCGTGCCCCGCAGGCTGACACTATTGCACATGAAATAACCGCTTCACCGCATCCTTACATTATTGTATGCGGCGATTTCAACGATACCCCCATCTCCTATACCCACCGCACCATCGCCCAGGATTTGGACGACGCATTCACCCAATCAGGACGGGGGCTGGGCATCTCCTACAACCAGAACAGATTCTATTTCCGGATAGACAACATACTGACAAGCAAGAACCTGAGAGCCTACAATTGTACAGTAGACCGCTCCATCAAAGAGTCAGACCACTATCCGATATGGTGCTATATCACTAAGAGATATTGAAAATTAATACTTAAACATTTAATACTTAGAAAACAATGTTCAAGAAATGTATTCTAATTTTAGCAGCAAGTTGTATGATGTACTCCTGTGCCACCCAGACGGAAAGCAATCCGTTCCTTACTGAGTTTCAAACACCCAATGGCGTGCCTCCATTCGATAAAATCAAGTTGGAGCACTATGAACCCGCATTCCAGAAAGGTATAGAAGAGCAGAACGCCAATATCCAAGCCATCATTGACAATACGGAAGCCCCTACTTTCGAAAATGTCATTGTTGCCCTCGACAACAGCTCTCCCACCCTGGACCGTGTAGGCGGTGTATTTTTCAACCTGACGGAGGCCGAAACTACCGATGAACTGACAGCCCTTTCCATGAAACTGGCTCCGACATTGGCCGAACACGAAGACAACATCTCCCTCAACCAGGAGCTTTTCAAGAAAGTGGATGCTGTCTACAGCCAGAAAGATGCTCTCGGCTTGACCCGCGAACAACAAAGGCTGCTGGAAAAGACCCATAAGAAATTTATCCGTTCCGGCGCCAATCTTCCGGCCGACAAACAAGCCCGTCTGCGTGAGATCAACAAGCAGCTTTCCACACTCGGAATCACGTTCAGCAACAACATCCTGAACGAAAACAACGACTTCAAGCTTTATGTAGGAAAAGAGGAAGACCTCGCCGGACTTCCCCAATGGTTCCGCGAAAGCGCCATGGCTGAAGCCCGTGCCACCGGACAGGAAGGCAAATGGCTGTTTACCCTCCATAATGCAAGCCGCCTGCCTTTCCTTCAATACTCTGCTAACCGGCCGCTACGCGAACAGATGTACAAGGCCTACATCAACCGCGGCAATAACAATGACAAGAACGACAACAAGAAAATCATTACCGACATCGTACGCCTGAGACTTGAAAAGGCGCAACTGCTGGGTTTCGACTGTTACTCCAACTTTGTATTGGACAATACAATGGCAAAGAATTCCACCGCCGTGATGGACTTCCTCAACAACTTGTGGAGTTATGCACTCCCCAAAGCAAAAGCCGAAGCAGCCGAACTGCAAAAGCTGATGGACAAGGAAGGCAAAGGAGAGAAACTGGAAGCATGGGATTGGTGGTACTACACCGAAAAACTCCGTAAAGAGAAATATAACCTCGAAGAAGAAGAGATTAAGCCCTACTTCAAACTGGAAAACGTACGTGAAGGCGCCTTTGCCGTTGCCAATAAGCTCTATGGCATCACGCTGACAAAGCTCGAAGGTATCCCCGTCTATCATCCCGATGTAGAAGTGTTTGAAGTGAAAGCCGCAGACGGCTCACAAGTAGGAATCTTCTATGTAGATTACTTCCCCCGTCCCGGCAAAAGCGGTGGTGCCTGGATGAGCAATTACCGCGAACAACAAGGCAGCATACGTCCATTGGTATGCAACGTATGCAGCTTCACCAAGCCCGTAGGCGACACTCCTTCCCTGCTGACCATCGACGAAGTGGAAACTTTGTTCCATGAATTCGGCCATGCCCTGCACGGATTATTGACCCAATGCCAGTATAAAGGTACTTCAGGCACCAATGTCGTGCGCGACTTCGTGGAACTCCCCTCTCAAATCAACGAGCATTGGGCTACCGAACCCGAAGTGTTGAAAATGTATGCCAAGCATTACAAGACCGGCGAGGTCATTCCCGACAGCCTGATTGAAAAGATACTGAACCAGAAAACGTTCAACCAGGGTTTCATGACTACCGAGTTGCTGGCCGCCGCCATCCTCGACATGAACCTGCATAACCTGACTGATACCGAAGGTCTTGATGTCGTTGCATACGAAAAAGAAGCGATGGACCAACTGGGGCTGATTCCGGAAATAGCTCCCCGCTACCGTACCACATACTTCAACCACATCATCGGCGGTTATGCTGCAGGCTACTACAGCTATCTCTGGGCCAATGTTCTGGACAACGATGCCTTCGAAGCTTTCAAGGAACACGGTATCTTCGACAAGCAGACAGCCGACCTCTTCCGCCAGAATGTTCTGGAAAAAGGAGACAGCGAAGACCCGATGACTCTCTATAAAAACTTCAGAGGAACTGAGCCTCAATTAGACCCGATGTTAAAAAATCGCGGTATGAAGTAAGATTTGTGAAAAAAAAGCTATATTTGCAGCCTTATATACAATAGAAATCAATTAAAAAGTAATCATAATAAACTAAAAGTAACATGCAAAACAAAGGATTTGTAAGGGTTTTTGCGATATTGCTCACACTGGTGTGTGTGTTCTATCTCTCCTTCTCTTTTGTAACTCGCCATTACACAAGTAAGGCCAAAGAGTTTGCAAAAGGCGATGTGAAAGTAGAGCAGGACTACCTCGATTCTCTGGCTAATGAGAAAGTGTATTTTGGCAATTGGACGCTGAAACAATGTCGTGAGATGGAAATCAGTTTAGGTTTGGACTTGAAGGGCGGTATGAACGTCATCCTTGAAGTTTCCGTACCCGATGTCATCAAAGTATTGGCTGACAACAAGACTGACGAAGCATTCAACCAAGCATTGGCCACTGCCGCCAAACAAGCTACCACAAGCCAGGATGACGTAATCACCCTATTCATCAGAGAGTATCACAAGCTTGCTCCGGGTGCTCCGCTGTCACAGCTGTTCGCAACCCAACAATTAAAAGACAAGGTAACTCAGAAATCTACCGACGCAGAAGTCGAGAAAGTATTGCGCGAAGAGGTAAAGGCAGCCGTTGAGAATTCCTATAATGTACTCCGTACCCGTATCGACCGTTTCGGTGTAGTTCAGCCTAATATCCAAAGCCTGGAAGACAAGATGGGGCGTATCATGGTGGAACTTCCGGGTATCAAAGAGCCCGAACGTGTAAGAAAATTATTACAAGGTTCTGCCAATCTGGAATTCTGGGAAACATACACAGCCAAAGACGTTACTCCTTATCTGCAAGCTGCCGACACCAAGTTGCGTGCCATCGTTGCAAGCGAAACTCCGGCAGAAGAGGCAGACAGCGCAGCTACCGAAGCTCCTGCCGTAGCCCAAGCTACCAGCACAGCCGACAGTCTTGCTGCCGCTTTAAAGGGTGAGAACAAGGCACAAACTGCCGACTTTGCCCAAATAAAGAAAGAACACCCACTGCTCGCAGTACTGCAAGTCAACCCCAGTGGACAAGGTCCGGTTGTTGCTTATGCCAACTATAAGGATACTGCTGAAATCAACAAATACCTTTCTATGCCGGAAATTCAGGCCGAAATGCCGAAAGACCTGCGTTTGAAATGGGGCGTGTCTCCTTATGAATACGATCCGAAGGCTCAGACTTTCGAACTTTATGCCATCCGTTCCACAGAACGTAACGGCAAGGCGCCTCTGGAAGGTGATGTAGTGGTTAGCGCCAAAGACGAATACGACCATTACGGTAAACCTGCCGTAAGTATGTCTATGAACACTGACGGTGCACGTCGCTGGGCTCAGCTCACCAAACAGAATATCGGCAAGAGCATCGCTATCGTGTTGGATGGTTATGTTTATTCCGCACCGAACGTAAACAATGAAATCACTGGCGGTAACTCACAAATTACCGGTCACTTTACTCCGGAACAAGCAAAAGACTTGGCAAACGTGTTAAGATCAGGTAAGATGCCAGCTCCTGCGCACATCGTACAAGAAGATATCGTAGGTCCTTCACTGGGACAAGCTTCCATCAATGCCGGTATCATGTCATTCATCGTAGCATTGATTCTGCTGATGGTTTACATGTGCTCCATGTACGGATTCATTCCGGGTATGGTTGCCAACGGCGCTCTGGTGCTGAACTTGTTCTTCACGTTGGGTATCCTTTCTTCTTTCCAGGCAGCATTGACGATGTCCGGTATTGCCGGTATGGTGTTGGCGCTGGGTATGGCTGTGGATGCCAACGTATTGATTTACGAGCGTACCAAAGAAGAACTCCGTGCAGGCAAGGGTGTGAAGAAAGCATTGGCTGACGGTTACTCCAACGCCTTCTCTGCTATCTTCGACTCCAACTTGACGTCTATCATCACCGGTATCATCCTGTTCAACTTCGGTACAGGTCCTATCCGCGGTTTTGCCACTACACTGATTATCGGTATCTTGATTTCGTTCTTTACTGCCGTGTTCATGACACGTCTGTTCTATGATTATTTCATGGGCAAAGACAAATTGCTGAACCTGACATTCTCTTCCAAGATTTCCAAGAACCTGATGGCGAACGTACACTTCGACTTCATGGGCAGAAACAAGCTGTGGTTGACCATCACCGGAGCTGCCGTAGTTGTATGTATCGCTTTCCTCGCTACCCGTGGACTGAGCCAGAGCATCGACTTCACCGGTGGACGTAACTTCAAGGTACAGTTTGAGAACAAGGTAGAACCCGAACAGGTACGCGAATTGATTTCCAGCAAGTTCGGCGATGCCAATGTCAGCGTTATCGCTATCGGTACAGACGGCAAGACTGTACGTATCAGCACGAACTACCGCATTGAAGAAGAAGGTAACAACATCGACTCTGAAATCGAAGCATATCTGTATGAGACTCTGAAGCCGGTATTGACTCAGAACATCACTTTGGAAACCTTCATCGACCGCGAAAACCATACGGGCGGAAGTATCATCAGTTCCCAGAAGGTAGGTCCGAGTATCGCAGACGACATCAAGGTTTCAGCCATCTGGTCTGTTGTACTTGCATTGATTGCCATCGGTATCTATATCCTGATCCGTTTCCGCAATATTGCATACAGTATCGGTTCAGTAGCCGCATTGGCTTGTGATACCATCATCATCCTGGGTGCCTACTCCATCTGTTGGGGCTGGATGCCGTTCTCTCTGGAAATCGACCAGACCTTTATCGGTGCCATCCTGACAGCTATCGGTTACTCTATCAATGACAAGGTGGTAATCTTCGACCGTGTACGTGAATTCTTCGGTCTCTATCCGAAGCGTGACAAGTTCCAGTTGTTCAATGACTCATTGAATACAACTTTGGCACGCACCATCAATACTTCACTGAGTACCTTGATTGTATTGCTGTGTATCTTCATCCTCGGTGGTGACTCTATCCGCAGCTTCGCATTCGCCATGATTCTGGGTGTTGTATTCGGTACAATGTCTTCTCTGTTCGTTGCATCTCCTATCGCTTACATACTGATAAAAGGCAAAAAGAGCAGTGAACTTAATGAAGTTTCAGAATAAAAGGATTTTACTATAATAATATCCCTAATTAAGGGGCTATTCGAAAATAGATAGCCCCTTAATTAGGGATATTCAGTAAATGTCATAAAAAAGTAAGATGGCATATGCAGATGATTTGCTCCTACCATCTCATATGCCATTTTATTGTATTTTCTCTCTCTGAGCTAAAATCTTATCCGTTTGGAAGAAGCCTAACAACTTCCTCTATAGGATTTCTGTTTTCCTGTTCCGTACTTTAATTTTCGATAGTGAGTAAGTAATACTGTTTTTGTGTACCGAAACGGCCTTCGAGCCTGGTGGCTTTGAAAATTCTATAAACAGAAGTTACTTAACACCTATTCAATACAAGCGATGATATTCAATTCTAAAACTTGAAGCATAATTGTAAACTTCAGCATGGCCAAGCGAAGGGTTACATTTGCCAAGTTGAGATTGATAGGGCCCGGTACCTTTCACTGAAAAGATCTCTTAATCAAGCTTCATATCAGAATGAGAAACACGAGACCTAAACAATGCCAGCTAGGCATAAAACTGATTGGTCATTTCGACTCCTCCTTGTGATTAAGCCATCAGACAAACGTTACTTATGAACATTTTTAAGTGTTTTCCCAGGGACATCATGCAGTTTCGGGCGACTTGGACGTACGTTATAGATGTTCATCCATTTCTCAAGAATATCGCGTAATTCTTGCAGTTTCTGGCCATATGAGTTTTCCATTATCAGGTTTCTCATTTCCCCTCTGTCATTTTGCATATCAAACAGCTGTTCGCGATATCTTCCTTTATCGTAAAGCACATATTTATAACGTTCGCTACGTACTACCCAGCCCCTCGTCTTGCTACCGTCAAACCGTGTTTCGGTGATGATATATTCTTGATGTAAAGCTTGCGGATTTCCTTCCTCTGCAATTTTCCGGAAAGACTTTCCTGCTGCTCCCTTCGGCATTTTGGCACCTGCCCAGTCACACACGGAGGCAAAGAAATCTACACCGTTACTAATAAGCTGGGGTAACACTTTGCCTGCATTCTTCTTGCCTGGCAGCGTTACAATAAGAGGGATATTGATAATCTCCTCATATAAAGCAGACTTCTGGTTCCAACGATGGGCACCTATACCATCGCCGTGATCGCTGGAAAAGATTACCACTGTATTTTCCCAAAGATTATTCCGATCGATGGCATCAATAATCTTTCCTATTTCTCTATCTACTTTTTCTACCAAGCGATAATAAGTATATCGGTACATACGCCAGTCTTCGGGGGTAAAACCAGCGGTTGGATATACATTGTAGTTATTGATTCTTTCACTTTCAATGACGTCAGCATCATACGGGTTTTTGGCAAAATTGGCAGGCAATCCCGGACAATCCCGTATATCAGGTATATCAATATTTCCATAAGGGAAGTTCTGACGACGTGCATATTCGCAGATATTATGTGGGTTGTCATAGGAAGCCACCAAAAAAAACGGCTTTTTATGTTTGCGCGAGAGATATTCGGCACAAGCTTCTGCCAGCCCATCATCACTATGTTTATATATATTGTCGAAGCCATATTCTTTGTCTGGAACTTCGAGTAAAGGAAGATGCCATTTACCGCCATAGGCACAATCATAACCGGCATTCTTTATTAAAGTGCCCAGTGTTTGTGCCTTAAGAGAGTCGGGCATCGGTGATCCGTTGACAGACAGCCCTACTGCATCCGGATAGTACCCTGTAAACATAGCTCCACGTGAGGGGCCACTGAGTGGAGCTGTACAATAAGCGTTATTAAATAGTATACCGGCCGCTGCCAAACGGTCAAGGTTGG
>OHEB01000380.1_pt1 | contig 19165 bp, 12 predicted proteins | sample 1567081 | NCBI WGS metagenome assembly OHEB01 (sample SAMEA3879569, study PRJEB24766) | human gut metagenome | biome: human-associated habitat; feature: feces | place: USA | collected 1985/1987 | reverse complement strand
TCGAAAGAGAGAAGGCAGAAAAGAAGGCAAAGGTTGTGAATCTGCTGAAATTCTGGGTGCCGGTAGTGGCAGTCGTTGTGGTAGTCATAGTGCTCATCTGGGCAGTTGCGACATCGGGAGGCTCATCATCAAACAGTACTGATGGTACAGAAACTGCATCACAGACCACAGAATCTCAGGCATCCGAGACACAAAGCAGTGATTCACAGACCGAGGCAGCAACACTGAATACAGAGACTGACACGGTTGCAGAAAACGGAGATAAGGTAAATATTGATTACACCGGATATATGGACGGAGAAAAATTCGAGGGTGGAAGCACTGATGGACAGGGCACAGACCTGGTGCTCGGCTCAGGCAGCTATATAGATGGCTTTGAGGACGGAGTGGTAGGTCACAAGGTGGGAGAAACCTTTGATTTAAACCTGAAATTCCCGGATGATTATAAGGTAAATACAGAACTTGCCGGAAAGGATGTTACGTTTGAGGTGACTCTTAACGGTGTATACAAATAAAGAGGATAACACACATATATGGAAAAATCGTTTGAAGAGGTACTGGTACAGTTTTATGTTGACCAGTACAGGGAGAATGCGAAGAGAAGTACAGGTAAGCCTGTAAAGCTGGCACACTATATTCACAGGCTAAATAACAAAGCAAAATCAATTAAATATGCGCGATTTTCAAAAAATGAGACTGTGGCACTTGACAAGCTGCATCAGGAAATAAAAAGGCTTGCATTGATCACCTACTATTCCAACAATAAGAATGCAAGGCAGATTTTAAATAGAGAAATCCTTCCGCAGCTCGTCAGGGTGGATATGGAGCAGTTTGATGAGAATGAGGCAGAGTATCTCACAGAGGATTTTCTAAAGCTTTTGCGCAAGGAGTATATAGGTGCGATATGTACCAGAAGCATGAAAGCGCTTTATAATGAGTTCCGCAGCAATGAGCTTAGAAGAGAGATTGTCACGCTGGTTCCGGCACGGCCGGAGCTTGAGTTTCCAAAAGCACAGAGCATGAAAAGGCGCTTCATACTTCATATAGGCCCGACTAACAGCGGTAAGACATATCAGGCGCTTGAGAGGCTTAAGCTGGCGCAAAACGGAGTTTATCTGGGGCCTCTTAGACTTCTGGCACTTGAGGTATATGAGAAGATGAATGATGCAGGCATACCATGCACCATGCTTACAGGCCAGGAGTGTCTTGAGGTATCAGACAGCAGAATTACAGCATCGACAGTGGAGATGCTTGACTGTGACAAGGAATATGATATCGCAGTGATTGATGAGGCACAGATGGTTGCAGATGATGACAGGGGACATTCATGGACCAGGGCAATTCTTGGTACACTTGCAGGAGAGATTCATATATGCATGAGTCCGGTGGCAAAGGATGTAGTCATTCATCTGATTAATCTGTGCCACGACGAGTATGAGATAAGGGAGTATGAGAGAAAGACAGCTCTAAAGCTGGAGGATAAGCCTTTTTCATTTCCACAGGATGTAAGAGAGGGCGATGCCTTTATCGTCTTTTCAAAGAAGTCGGTACTCAATATAGCAGGGCGTCTGGAGGAAAACGGCATAAAGCCAAGTGTCATATACGGAAGTCTGCCACCGGAAATAAGGCGCAGGCAGATGACGCTTTTTAATGAGAAAAAGACACAGGTTGTCGTGTCAACAGATGCGATAGGAATGGGACTCAATCTGCCGGTCAGAAGAATTGTATTTCTGGAGGTGGAAAAGTTTGATGGAGTATCAAGACGTCCGCTTGTCATCTCTGAGATAAAACAGATAGCGGGCCGTGCAGGCAGATTTGGTCTGTATGATACAGGCTATGTGACAGCTTTGGGACAAAAGAATCTGAATTATCTGAAGAATACGCTAAATATACCGGAGCAGGATATTGATATAGTAAGTCTTGGCTTCCCACAGGTGCTCCTTACAATGGATGCGCCGCTTGATGCGATAATTAAGCTCTGGCATGAGGCAAAGCCATCAGCACCGTTTAGGAAAATCAATGTCGATGAGATATTGTTTTTGTATGGATATGCGTATAAGGAGCGATACTTTATCGCAGATTTTGATGACAAATATCTGCTTTATAAGATGATTACATGTCCTATAGATATAAAGGACAGGGAGCTTGTCAGACAATGGCTGCGCTACTGCATGTCGTATACATCTGATATCTCTCTCGACAAGCCTGATAAGCATTCAAAGTATCAGGGGCTCATGAAATACGAATCCTATTATAAAAAGCTTGATTTGTACTATCAGTTTTCAGTCCGCATGGGCAAAATTGTGGAGGATGACTGGCTTGAAAACGAGCGCGACAAAACACAGGCAAAGATTATGCAGCTTCTATCAAAGAGCAAGGATGAGTATATTATCAGATGCCGATATTGCGGAAGAATACTTCCGATTGGAAATTCGCGCAATATATGCAGAGACTGCTACAGCATGATACGCAGGTAGCAGCCGGCTTATATTTTACGGTCAAGTCGTTGAATTTAGCTGTCCAATGTGGCATAATAGAAATAAGACCAAAATATGAATGGAGGAAGTTTTTATGGCAAACAATGAGTTACAGATTGCCGGCTCACAAGGTGAACTTAGAATCCGTCCTTACGAGCACCACGCAAAGTATTATGAAACAGATCAGATGGGTATAATCCACCATTCAAACTATGTCAAGTGGATGGAAGAAGCAAGACTTGATTTGATGGATCAGATAGGACTCAACTACAGGCAGATGGAGGATATGGAAATCATAAGTCCGGTGCTGTCGATATCGGTAGAGTATCACAGTATGGTACATTTCGATGATACGGTCGTCATCTACACAAAGCTGCTTAAGTATAACGGAATCAAGATGGAGCTTGAGTATGTCATGAAGGACAAGGAGACAGGCGAGCTTCGCACCACTGCAAAAAGCAGTCACTGCTTTTTGAACAAATCCGGCAAACCAATCTCATTAAAGAGAATGTATCCGGAATTAGATACAAAATTTTTTGAATTTAAAGAGGCATAATAAAATGATACAGGATAGATTAAAAGCATTGAGAAGCGAGATGGCAAAGAGGGGCATCTCGCTGTATGTTGTACCTACTGCTGATTTTCATGAGTCAGAGTATGTAGGAGAGCATTTTAAGGCACGCAAATATATTACAGGCTTCACGGGCTCAGCAGGAACCGCAGTCATCACTATGGATGAGGCCGGACTATGGACAGACGGCAGGTATTTTGTGCAGGCGGCTGCGCAGCTTAAGGATACCACTGTAAAGCTCTTTAAGATTGGCGAGGAGGGCGTACCGACAGTTGATGAGTATATAAAGGATACTCTTTCGGATGGCGGTGTAATAGGCTTTGACGGCAGAGTGGTAAATGCCGCATGGGGCAAAAGACTTTCAGAAATCGCAAAAGAAAAGCACGGCAGCATGTACGTAAATGAGGATCTGATTGACCTCATATGGACTGACAGACCACCTATGTCAAAGGCACCTGTCATGATTTTTGACAATAAATATACCGGTGAGGATATAAGCTCAAAGCTTAAAAGAGTCAGAGAGCAGATGGCACAAAAGGGTGCAACACTTCATCTGATGTCATCACTTTACGATATTGCCTGGCTTTTAAATGTCAGGGGAGGCGACATAAGCTATGTGCCTGTAGTGCTTTCATACCTGGCACTGTCACAGGACAGCTGCATATGGTTTTTGCAGGAAGAGGTTGTGACAGAGACTCTTAAGGCATACCTCGATAAGAATGGTATACAGACAAGACCTTACGATGATTTTTATGAATATGTGAAGCATATTGATGAAAAAGAGACAGTGCTTTTAAATACATCGATTGTAAATTACCGCATCTGCGACAGCCTACCGGATGGTGTTAAGGTGATTGATGCGGAGGATCCTACAGTTGTCATGAAGGCCGTAAAGAATGAAGTACAGCTTGAAAATCTGCGCAAGGCGCATTTAAAGGATGCAGTTGCGATGTGCAAGTTCATGTACTGGCTTAAGACAAATATAGGTAAGATATCCATGACAGAGATTTCGGCTTCAGATTATCTTGCATCGCTTAGAGCTGAGCAGGAGGGCTTTCTTGATTTGAGCTTTGCCACAATATGCGGATATGCTGATCATGGTGCTATTGTGCATTACTCTGCAACAGAGGAGTCTGACAGGCAGCTTAAGCCTGAGAGTCTTCTTTTGGTTGATTCAGGCGGACATTATCTGGAGGGAACCACAGATATCACGAGGACCTTTGCACTAGGCCCTGTGACTGACGAGATGAAGGATATGTTTACGAGAGTGTGCCGCTCAAATATGAACCTGGCAAATGCAAAGTTTAAGGAGGGCTGCTCGGGCCTTAATTTTGATATTCTGGCAAGAGAGCCTTTATGGGAGATTGGCATGGACTACAATCACGGTACCGGACACGGTGTGGGCTATGTGCTCAATGTTCATGAGGGACCAAACAGCTTTCACTGGAAGCAGTACCCGGGCAGAACTGCAGAGCGTGTGATAGAAGAGGGCATGGTCACTACAGATGAGCCGGGCATCTATTTAGAGGGCAAATTCGGTATTCGTACAGAGAATGAGCTTATCTGCCGAAAGGGTGAGAAAAATGAGTATGGCCAGTTTATGTATTTTGAGAATCTGACATATGTTCCTATAGATCTCGATGCGATTGATCCAAATCAGATGACAGACAGGGAAAAGGGATACCTGAACGCTTACCATGCGAGAGTTTATGAGCTTGTTTCACCATTTTTGAATGATGAGGAGGCTCAGTGGCTTAAGAAATATACAAGAGCTATTTAACGTTACTGCCTGCACTGCAGTGTGACCGGCAGCGATTACAACAATATTATGATTAAAGGGTCAAAAGGTATCATCGATGCATGCTTGCATGCAATTCGATGTATACCTTAGTGACCCGCACTACACCGAGAAAGTAGCAATTTGCTGCGGGGACGCAGGAAATTAGCGGATTTCGAGGTGTAGTCAGATTACGGGAATGCGTAGCATGTAGTAATCTGATTAATCATAAATGAGGGGCAAAATACCTTTTGACCCTCATATCATATTATAATTGACAGTAAGGAAAGTATCAAAATGAGTGAAAAGCTTGTACTTATAGACGGACACAGTATTTTAAACAGGGCATATCACGGGCTGCCTGATCTGACCAATTCAGAGGGGCTTCACACAAATGCAGTCTATGGTTTTTTGAATATCATGTTCAAGATTCTTGACGAGGAAAAGCCTGACTATCTGACGGTGGCATTTGATGTGCATGCGCCGACGTTTCGCCACAGAATGTTTGATGCGTACAAGGGCACGAGAAAGCCTATGGACGAGGAGCTCAGGCAGCAGGTACCTATGATAAAGGAAATGCTTACCGCTATGGGCATTAAAATCGTGGAAAAGGAAGGCTATGAGGCCGACGATATACTTGGAACCTTATCTGTCAGGGCAGAAAAGGCCGGTATGGATGTCGCCATCATTTCCGGAGACAGAGACCTTTTGCAGCTTGCGACTGACCATGTCATGGTAAGGATTCCAAAGACAAAGAAAACAGGAACCGAGATAGAAAACTACAATACAGCAGATGTTATCGAAAAGTACGGCGTCACTCCAAAGGAATTTATCGATGTAAAGGCTCTGCAGGGAGATACATCGGATAATATCCCAGGTGTGCCCGGTATCGGCGAAAAGACAGCAGGCGCACTTATAGCAAAATATCACTGTATAGAGGCAGTACATGAGGACGCTGAGAATGTAAAGCCGCCAAGGGCTTCAAAGAATATAGTGGAGTACTGGGAGCAGGCGCTTATGAGCAAGGAGCTTGCGACAATCATACTTGATGCGCCGGTTGACTATGAATTTTCTGATGCAAAGCTTAGTGGCGGAGTAGAGTCACTCTACACTGAGGAAGCCTTTTTACTGTGCAAAAGATACGAATTCAAAAACATGCTGTCACGGTTTAACGTGGAGGCTCCTAAAAACAATGCCGAGGAGCATTTTGTGGTAGTAAGGGACTTAAAGACTGCAGAGAGTGTGTTTGAGAAGGCAAAGGGCAGGGAGGTCGCTTTTGCGGTAGTACCGGGAGAGTCTTTGGAAAACTGCGAAAGTGATGGACAGCTAAGTCTGTTTTCAGAGCAGGTTTCTAACGATTATCTTGCTGTTTCGATTTGTTTTTCAGAGGAGGACATTTATTTTATCTGTACAGGTGATGAGATTTCAAGCAGCTTCCTGGATGAAAAATTAAATACCCTGGAAGTAAAGTCATGGATATCACCGGATTTAAAGACCAATCTGCACAGATTTAAGAGCAAAGAGATAAAGGCAGATGACAGAGGCAGATATTTTGACATGATGGTGGCTGCGTACCTTATCAATCCGCTTGTCGGGGAGTATCCCTATGATGCGGTTGCAAAGGACTATCTGGGGCTTATGCTCTCATCTAAAAAGGATTATCTGGGAAAGCTTGATTTCACCCGGATGATGAAGGAGGATGAGAAAAAGGCAGTGGACTGTGCCTGCTACGAGGTGTATACTGCCTGGAAATCAAAGCCGGTTCTTTTGCAGAAGCTAAAGGAAATGGATATGCTCACGCTTTATAAAGATATCGAGCTCCCGCTCGTTTTTGTGCTGTATGATATGGAAAATGAGGGTATAAGGGCTGATGGAATAAAGCTTAAGGAGTATGGAGACAAGCTTGCTGTTTCGATAACTGAGCTTGAAAAGAAAATATATGAGGCAGCAGGTGAAGAGTTTAATATAAATTCGCCAAAGCAGCTTGGAGTCATTCTCTTTGAAAAGCTTGGACTGCCAAATGAAAAGAAGACAAAGACCGGTTATTCGACTGCGGCAGATGTGCTTGAAAAGCTGGCGCCGGAGTATCCGATTGTCGCGGATATTCTGGAATACAGACAGCTTACAAAGCTAAAGAGCACATATGCTGACGGACTTTCGGGATATATTGCATCCGATGGCAAAATCCATACTACCTTAAATCAGACAATCACTGCGACAGGCCGTCTTTCAAGCACAGAGCCTAATTTGCAGAATATCCCGATAAGGATTGAGCTGGGCAAGCTTATCAGAAAGGTATTTCTGCCTGAGGATGGAGATCTGTTTGTTGACTCAGACTACTCGCAGATCGAGCTTCGGGTGCTTGCGGCGCTTTCAGGGGATGAAAGGATGATAGAGGCCTTTAAGAATGGTCAGGATATCCACAGAAGTACAGCATCCCTTGTGTTTGACACACCGTTTGATGAGGTCACAGACCTTCAAAGACGAAATGCCAAGGCGGTAAATTTTGGTATCGTATATGGTATCAGCGCGTTTGGTCTGTCTAACGACCTGGGGATTTCAAGGAAAGAGGCACAGGGCTATATAGACAGCTATTTTGTCAAATATCCAAAGATTAAGGAGTTTTTGGATCAGACGGTTTTGGATGCCAAGAAAAATGGCTATACAAAGACCATGTTTGGACGTATCAGACCGATTCCCGAGCTGAACTCGAGCAATTTCATGCAAAGACAGTTTGGAGAGAGAGTTGCGATGAACTCACCTATTCAGGGTACAGCAGCCGATATCATAAAGATTGCTATGGTACGTGTGCATGACAGACTTCTTGACGAGGGCTTAAAGTCAAGACTTATCCTTCAGGTGCATGATGAGCTTTTAATTGAGACAAAGGAAGCTGAGAAGGATAAAGTGATTAAGCTTCTGGAGAAAGAGATGCGTGGCGCGGTGGACATGAAGGTATCCATGGAAGTGGGCACCGAGTGTGGCTATGACTGGTATGATGCGCATTGATGACAGAAAAGGAAATAGTATGATTTTTATAGGAATAACAGGTGGTGTAGGTGCCGGAAAATCGGCAGTGCTTAGCTATCTTAAGGAACTTGATGGCGTAAGGGTCATGCTCTCCGATGAGATAGCACATGAGCTGATGGAGCCGGGAAGCGACTGCTACAACAGATTAAAGGAATTGTTTGCGGGCGAACCGATATGGCTTGAGGACGGGCATTTTGACAGATCGGCACTTGCCGGAGTGATTTTTTCGGATGATAAAAAAAGAGAGCTTTTAAACGAAGTAGTGCATCCTGCAGTAAAGGAATATGTGCTTAATGCAGTTAAAGAGGCAAAAAAAGATGGTCTTTTCATGCTTGTGCTTGAAGCAGCACTCCTTATAGAGGAGGGATATGGTGAAATCTGCGACGAGCTGTGGTATATTTATGCAAGTGAAGAAGTCAGAAGAAAAAGACTTAAGTCATCAAGAGGCTATTCAGATGAGAAGATTGACAGTATCTTTGCAAGCCAGCTTAAAGAAGCTGAGTACAGAAGGCACTGCAAGGAGGTTATCGATAATGATGGAGATATCGAAAACACGATAGCTTCAATAAATAAAGCGCTTAGCAAATACAAGGAGTAGTGGAAATGAACAATGTATTCGGTTTGGACATTGGTACAAGAAATGTTGTAGGAACTGTCGGCTATCAGACTGATGACAAGGAATTTGTGGTTACAGCACAGTATGTCAGGGAGCATGAGACCAGAGCGATGCTTGACGGTCAGATACATGATATAGGCAGGGTGGCAAAAACCATTAAGGAAGTAAAGGACGAGCTTGAAAAACAGACAGGACAGCCACTTGAAGAGGTGTGTATAGCAGCCGCAGGACGAGTATTAAAGACTGTCACGACGCATGTGGAGTATGAGTATGCGCAGGAGTCTGTGGTGACAGGCGAGGATGTCCATACGCTTAACCTGCTTGGTATAGAAAAAGCACAGGAGGCACTCAAGGAGGTTAACGATACAAGCTATAAGTTTTACTGTGTGGGATATTCTACAGTCAAATTCTTTTTGAATGATGATGTGTTTATCAGCCTTGAGGGTCATAAGGCAAACAAAATAGGCGAGGATATCATAGTTACATTTCTGCCGGAGGATGTGGTGGACGGACTTTATGCGGCAGTGGGACAGGCAGGGCTTAGTGTTGCCAATATGACATTGGAGCCTATCGCCGCTATCAATGTGGCAATTCCGGAGAACTATCGTATGCTTAATATCGCACTTGTCGATGTGGGAGCCGGAACGAGTGATATCTCAATCACAAGAGACGGAAGTATCATAGCCTATGGCATGATACCGCATGCAGGAGATGAGATGACAGAAGTTATTGTGCAGCATTTCCTCGTGGATTTCAATATGGCGGAGAGCATCAAGCTTCAGTCTACGACAAGTGATACGGTTACATACAAGGATATCATGAGCATCGAGCACACAATTCCTGCACAGGATGTCTGGGATGTGGCAGCACCTGTTGTTGATAATATTGCACAAGAGGTATCGGCTAAAATCAGAGAGCTAAACGGTGACAAAACAGTGAGTGCCTGCTTTGTAGTCGGAGGCGGAGGCAAGATACACGGCTTCACGGAAAAGCTTGCGGAAGACCTTGACCTGCCGGAGGAAAGAGTCGCTCTAAGAGGTGAGGAAGTGCTTGGCGATGTGACCTTTGAGCAGGAGGATATTAAGAAGGATCCGCTTCTTGTCACTCCAATTGGTATATGTCTGAATTATTATGACCAGAGAAATAATTTTATCATGGTCAGATTCAACGGTGAGAGAATAAAGCTCTATGACAATAACAGGCTTACAATAGTCGATGCGGCGCTTCAGGCGGGATTTCCAAATGATGAGCTGTTTCCAAAGCGCGGCACCCCGATAAACTTTACGGTAAACGGTGTGGCAAGGCTTGTAAGAGGCGAGGCCGGAGAGGGCGCAGTGGTGACCATGAACGGAAAGCCTGCAAGCATCAACACACCGCTTGAGCCAAACAGTGAGATAGTCATCGAGCCGTCCACAGCAGGAGAGGCAGCAGTGTATAAGATATCGCAGCTTGATGAGTACAATCATTCTGTCATTACATTTGTCATAAATGGCAGAAAGGTATCATGTCCAAGGTTTGTCCAGGTAAACGGAAGGCTTGAGCCGGAGGATTACAGCATCAGGGAAAATGATGTGATTGAGACAAGAAATTACTATACAGTGCGTCAGATTGCGCAGTTTATGGATCTCGTTATTGACACAGAACAGATGATATTTGTAAACAATGAAGAGGCTGATCTCGACACTCTTGTATATGAAAATTTCTCTGTTGAGTGGAAAACAGATGAATATGGTGTTGCAAGAATCGACAATAACAATTATAATGACACACAAGAGTCTGATTCAGATGATGCTTCGGTCTTAGCTGAGCAGGATGCAAACAGCACAGAGTCAGACAACACAGTGACCAGAACATCAGAGCAGATGATGAATCAGGTGCTCGATGAGCTGCATGATGAGTTTGCTAAAGAAGCTGAAGCATCTGCTGTGCCGGAAAACGAATTGCCGGAAAATGATATACAGGAAGAAATACACGAAGAAGACTCGTCAGAAAATACAGTTACAGTAATTGTAAACGGTGAGCCTGTAGAGCTGTCCGGCAAGGATACATATATATTTGTCGATATATTTACCCATATCTCATTTGATTTACAGGCAGGAAAGGGCAGGGCAATAGCCACTGTAATAAATGGCAGAGATGCCAAGTTTTCCGAGGAGCTTCATGATGGAGACAAAATAGAATTATACTGGAAAGAGAATTAACATGTTAGAATTATGCAGCATTGCCAGCGGCAGCAGTGGAAACTGTATATGTGTGGGTACGGATGATTGTCATGTGCTCATAGACGCGGGCATCAGCGGTAAGAAAATAGAAAACGGACTGAATGAATTTGATATGACGGCCACAGATATGCAGGGGATTCTCGTGACACATGAGCATATAGACCATATCGCAGGGCTTGGTGTCATGGCAAGACGCTATCATATTCCGATTTATGCAACAAAGGCCACAATCGGGGCCATAAAATGTACCAAATCCGTTGGAAATATAGATGATGAACTGTTTCATCCTATTGAGGCAGGCGGCGATTTTACAATAGGCGATATAGAGTTTGAGCCGCTTCACATATCACACGATGCGGCTGATCCTGTCGCGTACAGATTTAAAAACGAAAATCATGCGATGGCGGTCGTGACAGACCTTGGCACGTATGATGATGCATTGGTTTCAAAGCTTCAGAACCTGGATGGGCTGCTGCTTGAAGCCAATCATGATATAAATATGCTCCAGACAGGGGCATATCCGTATCCGCTCAAGCGCAGAATCATGGGTGACAGCGGACATTTGTCGAATGAGAGAAGCGGGCAGTTGCTATGCGAGCTTCTTCATGATAAATTTGGCTCAGTAATACTGGGACACCTTAGTAAAGAAAACAACTACGAAAAGCTGGCGTATGAAGCCGTCAGGCTTGAGGTCACAATGGGAGACAATCCATATAAGGCAAGTGATTTCCCTATGTATGTGGCTAAGAGAGACAGGGCATCAGACCGCATAGCCGTAGAATAAGAGAACAGGAGAATAAGTTGTTATGGATAACACAAAGAACAAAGTAATCATCACAGTTGTCGGAAAAGACACAGTAGGAATCATCGCAAAGGTATGTACATATCTGTCAGAGGGCAGTGTAAACGTGCTTGATATTTCACAGACTATCGTTTCAGGTTATTTCAACATGATGATGATTGTGGATATGGCAAATGCTACAGCTTCATTTGCAGAGATTTCTGACCAGCTTGATGCACTTGGAGAAGAAATTGGTGTAACAATAAAGTGTCAGAAGGAAGAAATCTTTGAGATGATGCATCGAATCTAGTTTAGCATAAAAATGTCATACACAGTTAAAGGAGAACAGCAAAATGATAAATATTGGTGAAGTAATTGAGACCAATGACATGGTGGAGAAGGAAAATCTTGACGTGCGTACAATCACACTCGGTATCAGCCTGCTCGACTGTATAGATTCAGACCTTGCAAAGGTAAATGAGAATATCTACAACAAGATTACAACACTTGCAAAGAATCTTGTATCAACAGGAAAAGAGATAGAGAACAACTACTGTATCCCTATTGTAAACAAACGTATTTCAGTTACACCTATCGCCCTTGTCGGCGGTGCGGCCTGCAAGAGCTCAGAGGATTTTGTTACCATAGCAAAGACACTTGACAGAGCTGCCAAAGAGGTAGGTGTCAACTTCATCGGTGGATACTCAGCACTTGTGTCAAAGGGCATGACAAAGGCGGATGAGCTTTTAATCAAATCCATCCCTCAGGCAATGCTTGAGACAGACCTGGTATGCAGCTCTGTAAATGTTGGCTCTACAAAAACCGGAATCAACATGGATGCAGTAAAGCTGATTGGCGAGATGATAAAGGAGACAGCAGAGGTGACAAAGCACCTTCCTGTATCAGGCTGTGCCAAGTTTGTAGTATTCTGCAACGCTCCTGATGATAATCCGTTTATGGCAGGAGCCTTCCATGGTGTGACAGAGGCAGATGCCATCATCAATGTAGGTGTCAGCGGACCGGGAGTAGTAAAGACAGCTCTTGAAAAGGTAAGAGGCGAGAACTTTGAGGTGCTCTGTGAGACAATCAAGAAGACAGCTTTCAAGGTTACACGAGTAGGACAGCTTGTGGCAAAGGAGGCTTCAAAGAAGCTTGGAGTGCCATTTGGAATCATAGACCTCTCACTTGCACCTACACCGGCTATCGGAGACTCTGTAGCCGATATTCTCTGTGAGATAGGCTTAGAGAGAGCCGGAGCTCCGGGAACAACAGCAGCACTTGCAATGCTCAATGACCAGGTGAAGAAGGGCGGCATCATGGCATCCTCCTATGTGGGCGGTCTGTCCGGCGCGTTCATTCCGGTCTCCGAAGACAAGAACATGATCGACGCGGCCAACAACGGCTGCCTGAAGATCGAAAAGCTTGAGGCCATGACCTGCGTATGCTCCGTGGGCCTTGACATGATCGCCGTACCCGGCGACACCAGCGCCGAGACCATCTCCGCCATCATCGCCGACGAGGCGGCCATCGGCATGGTCAACCAGAAGACCACCGCCGTGCGTGTAATCCCGGTGGAAGGCAAGGGCGTGGGCGAGATGGCCAACTTCGGCGGCCTCATGGGCTACGCGCCGATCATTCCGGTGAACCAGACCAGCTGCGAGGCCTTCGTGACCCGTGGCGGCCGCATTCCGGCGCCGATCCACTCCTTCAAGAACTGACGTTCTTACGAAGGAGCCCGACCTTCCTGCACGGAGGGCCGGGCTCTTTTGCGTTTGTAAAACTGTTTTTACTTACCGCCGGCAAAGTTCAACTGTCGCCAGGCTTCGTAGATGGCGATGGAGGCGCAGTTGGTGAGATTCAGGCTACGCAGCGACGGCCGCATCGGCAGACGCACCTGCTCGGCCACATGCGGGCCGGCCATGATGTCCATCGGATCGGGGATATTGCCCGGTTCCGGACCGAACAGCAGGATGTCGGTCGGCTTGTATTCGATGTCGGTGTACAGCTTGGTGGCGTGCGCGGTGAAGGCGATGATGCGCGAATCCGGCATCGATTCCACCAGATCCTCGAAATTCGGGTGCAGCACCACATGCGCCATGTCATGGTAGTCGAGCCCCGCACGGCGCAGCTTGGTATCCCGCAGATTGAAACCCAAAGGTTCCACCAGGTGCAGAATCGTTCCCGTCACGGCGCACAGGCGGATCGCGGAACCCGTGTTGCCTGGAATACGCGGGGAGTAGTAGCACAGGTGCGGGGTGGAGGTCTCCGCCTTCGCCGCGTCCTTCGCGCTCAGCATCGCGTCCACCACGGAAATCGGATTGCCGTGCGCGTCGGTCACCAGTTCGTCCGGGCCGTAATTGGACTTGCGGTACCCGTATTCGAACATCTTCTCGACCTTGGCTTCGGCCGCCTGCGTCTCGGCGTCGCGCGTTGCGCCCTGCGCGTTATCGGTATGTTCTTCGTTCGTCATAAATGCTAAGAATAGGAACGATGAACGACACGAACACCACATACGACACCGCCGTACGTGACGCCGACTTTGACGACTTTGCCGATTCCGCCACCGCCGTCACCTCCGATGCTTCCGATGCTGACGAAATCGCAACGACGCTCGCGCAATGGTGGCAGACCAACGCGCGCGACCTGCCATGGCGATTCGGCCGCACCACACCGTGGGGCGTGCTCGTTTCCGAAGTGATGAGCCAGCAGACGCAGATGGGCCGCGTCGTGCCGTATTGGACCGCATGGATGGACCGATGGCCGGACGCAGCCGCGCTCGCCGACGCCCCGAAATCCGACGTGATCACCGCATGGGGGCGGCTTGGCTATCCGCGGCGCGCCCTGCGATTGCAGGAATGCGCGCACGTCATCGCATACGATTACGCCGACGAGCTGCCGCATACGTACGACGAATTGCTTGCTCTGCCCGGCATCGGTGATTACACGGCAAGCGCGGTGCTGTCGTTCGCTTTCGGCGAACGTATCGCGGTGGTCGACACGAACATCCGCCGTGTGCTGTCACGTGCGTTCGTCGGCGTCGAATCGCTCGGCGGCAGCGCAAGTCCCGCGGAACGCGCGCTGGCGAAACGGCTGCTGCCGGACGATGATTCCGCGAAATGCCGTCGTTTCGATCGCCCGTCCGTCGTGTGGAACCAGGCCGTCATGGAACTCGGCGCGACGGTGTGCACTGCGAAATCGCCATTATGCGAAGCCTGTCCGATCGCCGGAAAATGCGCGTTCCTACGCAACGGAAGACCGGGATTGGGGCAGCGGCGTACGCGACCACGCCAACTATTCCAAGGTACGGACCGGCAGGTGCGCGGGCTGGTGCTGAACGCGCTGCGCGGCCTGCCGGATGGCGAGACGGTGCTTGATCGCAAGAGCGTCGAACGGCTGTGGAAAGACCACGTGCAGCTGGACAAATGCATCGCGTCGCTTGACGAGGACGGTCTGATCGAAATCCTGCCCGGGGGAGGGGTGCGGCTGCCGGTGTAACGTACACGGCATGCGTGGTGCGTGCGGCCGCGGTGCCGCACGGAGGATGACACGCTAGACTGGGAGCCATGGCTTACAAGACCTCCCCGCGGACCGGTAAGAAACGTACGAAACAACAGCAGGCGATGTATCGCCGCCGCCGCATCGTTTTCGGTATCGCGACGGTGCTGGTGCTGAGCTTCATCGTATTCTGCCTGTATTCGCTGACGCAGGGCGTCGTCGCTGTCAACCGCGAAATCCACCATGCCGATGTTTACGCGATCTCCCGCAAGGAGGTGCCGTCGCCGATCCAACAGCAGAAAAGCAGCGTCCCCGATTGCGACGCATCCAACGTCGCGCTGTCGCTTACTCCGGCCGCATCGAGCTTCGGTGTGGGCGGCACGATGGACTTCACCGCTTCCGTGAAATACAACGGTTCCGGCAAGGCTGGCTGTCTGATCGACGTGTCCCAGGCGGGCATGGTGCTGACGATCAAGTCGGGCAAGGACGTGGTCTGGAAATCGAACGTATGCCCCGTGGACACGGATTACCGGCTGATAGCCAAGGGCGACGAGGTCAAGCAGACGATCACTTGGCCGGGCGTGCGTTCCGGCAGCGAATGCGCCGACGCGGCGGACCTGCCGAACGTGGACCGTGGCGTGTATTCGGCCCAACTGTCGGTCAAAGGACATGCGAAAACCAAGTCGGAACCGGTCGGCATCACAGTGGAATAAAATCTACAGGCTATGCTATTCTTATGACTTTGCGTAGATGCGTGTCATATAGCGGGCACGCTGACAAGGAAGAAGCGCCCGCGTATTAGGCATATGGTGGCCAATGAGAGCGCTTCCGGGGAAACATATCGATACGATTAGCGAGCGATAAGGAACGTCCATTGGCTGAGGCTACGACGAACACCACCACCATCATCGCACGCGCCGACCAGCATGATATTGATCTGCACAAGGCGTCGGACCGTGTGAATTTCGGCTCCATCCGCGAGCCCATTGATGTACCCTACCTGTTGGGTGTACAGACTGACAGCTTTGACTGGCTCATCGGCAACGAGCGCTGGCAGAAGCGAGTCCAGGAGGATCTGGAGAACGGCACCAACACCGTGCCGCACACCTCCGGTCTTGATGAGGTCTTCCAGGAGATCTCCCCGATCGAGAACTTCGCTCAGACCATGAGCCTGACCTTCTCCGATCCGTACTTCGAAGAACCGCGCCACACCGTGCAGGAATGCAAGGAGAAGGATTACACCTACTCCGCGCCGCTGTACGTGAACGCCGAATTCGAGAACGGCGACACCGGCGAAATCAAGTCCCAGACCGTGTTCATGGGCGATTTCCCGCTGCAGACCCCGCACGGTGGTACCGAGCGAGTGATCGTGTCCCAGCTCGTGCGTTCCCCGGGCGTGTACTTCGACCGTTCCCAGGACCGTACCTCCGATAAGGAGGTCTTCGGCGCGAAGATCATCCCGAGCCGTGGCGCATGGCTCGAGTTCGAGATCGACAAGCGCGACGTCCTCGGCGTGCGTGTGGACCGCAAGCGCAAGCAGTCCGCCATCGTGTTCCTCATGGCCATCGGCATGACCAAGGATGAAATTGCCGACGCCTTCAAGGACTACCCGCTGGTCATGGACGCTCTCGCCAAGGAGACCGTGCAGACCCAGGACGAGGCCCTGACCGACCTGTACCGCAAGATCCGTCCGGCCGACACCCCGACTCCGGAAGCCGGCAAGAACCTGCTGGACTCCTTCTACTTCAACACCAAGCGCTACGATCTGGCCCGCGTTGGCCGCTACAAGATCAACCGCAAGCTGGGTGTCGAGGCCGATTTCAACGATCGTTCCCTCCACCAGGAAGACATCATCGCCACAATCAAGTACCTGGTGGCCCTGCACGACGGTGCGGCGACCTTCCCGGGCAAGCGCAACGGCGAAGACGTTGACCTGCGCGTGGACGTCGACGATATCGACCACTTGGGCAACCGCCGCGTGCGTTCCGTCGGCGAGCTGATGGAAAACCAGTACCGCATGGGCCTTTTGAGAATGGAAAGAGCCATCCGCGAAAAGATGAGCTCGGAAGTTTTGAACAACGTCAAGCCGCAGGATCTGGTCAATGCAAAACCGATTGCCGCGGTTATCCGCGAGTTCTTCGGTTCGTCGCAGCTGTCGCAGTTTATGGATCAGAACAACCCGCTGTCGGAAGTTACGCACAAGCGCCGTCTGTCGGCATTGGGCCCCGGCGGTTTGAGCCGCGACCGCGCCGGCTTTGAAGTCCGCGACGTACACCCGACGCACTACGGGCGTATCTGCCCGATTGAAACGCCGGAAGGTCCGAACATCGGTTTGATTAACGCTCTGTCCACATACGCGCGCATTAACAAGTACGGCTTTATCGAATGCCCGTACCGCAAGGTGGTTGACGGCGTGGTTACCGATGACGTGGTTTATCTGTCGGCGGACGAAGAGTCCAAGTACATCATGGCGGAAGCAAACGCAAAAGTCAAAGAAGACGGACACTTTGAAAACGATTTGATTACCTGCCGCAAAGCGGGCGAAGTCATTTTTGCAAAACCGGAAGAAATCAACTTCATCGACGTTTCGCCGAAACAGCTGGTTTCGGTCGCTGCGGCATTGATTCCGTTCTTGGAAAACGACGACGCGAACCGTGCGCTGATGGGTTCGAACATGCAGCGCCAAGGCGTGCCGCTGCTGCGTTCCGAGGCGCCGCTGGTCGGCACCGGCATTGAAGCGACGGTGGCAAAAGATTCCGGAGCGACGCTGGTTGCCAAATACGACGGCGAAGTTGTGGCGGTTGACGCGAACCGTATCGTTATCCGCAGCCACAACAACGACAACGTGGCCGATATGGGGGTGGAAATTTACAGACTGTCCAAGTTCCGCCGCTCCAACCAGGATACCTGCATCAACCAGGTGCCGCTGGTTAAAGTCGGCGACCAGATTCACGCCGGCGACATCATTGCCGACGGCCCGTGTACCGATATGGGCGAGCTGGCGCTGGGCAAGAACGTTCTGGTAGCGTTTATGCCGTGGAACGGTTTGAACTACGAAGACGCGATTTTGCTGTCGGAACGCATTTCCCGCGATGACGTGCTGACCTCGCTGCACATTGAAGAGTTTGAAGTTATGGCACGCGATACGAAGCTCGGGCAGGAAGAAATCACCCGCGATATTCCGAACGTCGGCGAAGACGCGCTCAGAAACCTGGACGAATCCGGCATTATCTACATCGGTGCCGAGGTTAAGGCCGGCGATATTCTGGTCGGCAAGGTAACGCCGAAAGGCGAGAGCGTGGTTACGCCGGAAGAAAAACTGCTGCGCGCCATCTTCGGCGAAAAGGCAAGCGACGTCCGCGATACGTCTTTGCGTGCCCAGCCGGGCATTGAAGGCGTCGTTGTTGACGTTCAGGTGTTCAACCGCCGCGGCGTCGAAAAAGACGAACGCGCGCTGGCGATTGAGCAGGGCGAAATTTCCAAGCTTGCCAAAGACCGCGACGACGAAATGAACATCGTCCGCAAGAGCTACAACCAGCGCCTGAAAGAAATGCTTTTGGGGCAGACGGTGGTTGACGCGCCGAAGGGCATTGCGAAGAAACTGGTACTGACTGAGGAAGTCCTGAAGAATATTCCGGAATATCAGCTCGGCAAAATCGTCATCAAAGACGAAGACCTGATGAGCAAAATCGAAGAATTCACCAATGCGTTTAACGCGCGTCTGGACAGAGTACAGAAGCACTTTGAACAGAAGGTTGAAGAAGTTCAGCGCGGCGACGACCTGCTGCCGGGCGTTTTGAAACAGGTCAAAGTCTTTATCGCAACCAAGCGTAAGATGCAAACCGGCGACAAGATGGCCGGACGCCACGGTAACAAAGGTACGGTTTCGCGCGTTCTGCCGCTGGAAGATATGCCGTATATGGAAGACGGCACCCCGGTTGACATCGTGCTCAACCCGCTGGGCGTGCCTTCCCGTATGAACGTGGGGCAAATCCTCGAGACGCACCTGGGCTGGGCGGCAAAGGAACTCGGCAAACAGCTGAACGACCTTTGCGAACAGTACAAGCGCGGCGAAAAGACGATTGACGAACTCAACGCAAAACTCAAGGAAATCTACGGTGAAAAGCAGTACAAGAAAGAAATCGAGACGCTGACCGAACCGGAAAAGTTGGAAATGGTCGGCAACCTCAAAAACG
>OHEB01000368.1_pt1 | contig 19499 bp, 20 predicted proteins | sample 1567081 | NCBI WGS metagenome assembly OHEB01 (sample SAMEA3879569, study PRJEB24766) | human gut metagenome | biome: human-associated habitat; feature: feces | place: USA | collected 1985/1987 | reverse complement strand
AAAGATTTTCTTTGTCTTTAAATATTCAAATATTTCTTTTGCAGAATATTTATTATGAGTGGCAAAAAGGAAGTTTGTCGCACTCTTTTTCACATCAAAGCCAAGTGCGATAAGTTCTTCCCTTACCCTCTCTCTTGTAGCGATAACCTTATTAACACATTTCTTAAAGTATTCCTCGTCATTCACAGACGCAGTACCGACCTCAAGTGCAATGCTGTCCATAACATATGAATTGTATGAATTTTTAACGGTTTCAAGCGTAGCAATCAACTCTTCACTGCCGATTGCAAAGCCGATACGCATACCTGCGAGTGAGCGTGATTTTGAAAAAGTTTGGGTAACAAGGAGATTTTCGTACTTCTTTGTAAGCTCAACGGCAGACTCTCCGCCAAAGTCAACATAAGCCTCGTCAATAATAACAACGCTGTCGGGATTATGCTCAACAATGTCGATTACAAAGTCAAGCGGTTTGCAAATGCTCGTCGGCGCATTCGGGTTAGGAATAATAATACCGCCGTTCTCCGTATAGTAATCTTCGGCGTGAATTTCAAAATTTTCGTCAACAGGGATTGTCTTGTACGGAATTTTTATAAGCGAACACCATACAGGATAAAAAGAATAGGTAATATCAGGATATAAAATCGGCTTATCAGAATTAAAGAAAGCCATAAAAGACAATGCTATTACATCATCAGAGCCGTTGCCGACAAATACATTATTTCTGTTTACATTATATCTTTGAGCAATGGCATCTTTTAAAATTATCGAATCCGAATTAGGATATTTTTTTAGCCCATCACTGTTCTGTGCGTATTTTTCAAAAACTTTTTTAACCTGCGGTGACGGCGGATAGGGATTTTCGTTTGCGTTAAGTTTAATCATATCCTTATCGTTTGACTGTTCACCTGCTACATACGGTTTTATTTTTATAAGATTTTCTCTCCATTTTCCCTGCATTTTGATTTCTCCTTTTATAAATATTTTTTAACAATTGGGCAATAGCCTTTGAAATCAACGGATTATCCGCCCCGAGAAAAAGTTTGTCAGCCTAAAAAGGCTTGACCTGAATTTTTAAATTATTTTGCTTAACCCGTGCGCTAAGCTATAATTTATCCCAACTTTTGATAAAGAACCACAAAATTTTTCTTAAATTCCAAAACAGGTCACGAAAAATCGTGACCTGTAATTAACTGTGTACATTGTAAACAGCGAAAAAGCGTTAAGCCTTTGCCTTGGCGTCACTCTTAAAGAGTGCTGTAAGAGTTTTATTATCTGCTGTGCCTGACTGTTTAAGTCCGCTCGCTTTTTGGAAATCTTTTACAGCCTTTTGAGTAACTTCGCCGTAATAACCCGTCACATTATCCTTATCTGTAATGTAACCGAGGTCAAACAAACGCTGCTGCATAGCCTTTACATTATCGTTTTCATCGTCAAGTTTAAGTGAAAGACCGCTTACCTTTATTTTGTATTGGCTTTCAACCGAACCGTTTGCATTTGCGGCAGTTGTAGCAGCCTGCGTGGTTGTCTGTGTATTTGATGCCGATTTTGTAGCTGTTGTTGCACCCTCAACGGCTGACGGAACAACCGATTCGGAGGTTGCGTCCGTATTTTTCTTAAGTCTGTCGGGATACATAAAGTTCATAATCTTATTCAATGTAAAAAGTGAAGTTGTACCCATTCTGCTGATTTCTTCCTGTGAAATCATAAGTGTTTGTTTATTCTTAACAGCTTTTAATCCCTTAAGGTCAGAGTCATTCTTAATAAACTGCAAAGTTGCGTCATTGTCATACAATATATAATCCGGATTTGCAATCTTTAAAATTTTTGTGTCAATCTCGCTTTCGGATACATTTACAGCGGCATTTACCGCACCTGTGTATCCCAAAAGCATATCGCCGTATGTTCCGCTGTGGAGAGTATGGAGCTTATCTCCCTCAAGGTACAAATAGCAAATTGTTTTGGAAACATTGCTGTTGACTTCGGCTTTGTAAGTTTTCATGGTGTCAATTAAATCTTTATAAGAATCTTCACCTGTTTTTGCTCCGTCAACAGAACCGCCAAGAATCTTTCCGAGAGTAAGATACACGGTTTCAAGCTCTGTTGTGGTTTCGGGTGAAGCAACATTTAGCACCATAATACCTGCGTCGGTAAGCTCTTTCTTTGCATTTTCGTCAAGTGTGTCATCTGCAAAAACAATATCGGTTGCATACGATTTGATTTTTTCAACATCAGGATTTGCAGCCGAACCCACACTCGGTGCCACCGATAAAAAGTTTTGAGTAACCTCGTCACTTCTGCCTACCATTTTCTTGGCATAACCTAAATAAGAAATAATGTCTGCCGTTTCGTCCGAAAGCACAACAATATCTTTAGGCTCGGTTTCTATAGTAATATCCGCAACAGATACAGGATAGTTTTTATTGTCGCCGCTGCAGCCCGCAAGTCCCGCACAAGCTGAAACAGCAAGTGCCGACGCAAGGAATATTGAAACAATTTTCTTCATTATTTACCTCCGTTTATTTAGCAAATAGAGATTCAATATAATGCTTTGCACATCTCGGTGAACGACCGCCTCTTGAAAGTGCAAAACGCTCTGCGCCTGCCTCAAGCTCTTCTTCTGTAAGATTAACTCCGTTTTCTTTGGCAAGAGCAAAAACAATGTCAAGAAATTCTTTCTTTGACGGAGCAGAATAACATACCGACAAACCGAAACGGTCTGAAAGCGAGAGTGTTTCCTGCATATTATCACGGGTGTTGATATCATCATCCGTACGGTCGGCAAAGCTCTCCTTAACAAGATGACGACGGTTAGATGTCGCATAAATAAGCGCATTGTCAGGACGAGCCGCAATACCGCCCTCAAGCACCGCTTTCAATGTTGTGTAACTCTGATCCTGCTTTTGGAAAGAAAGGTCATCAATAAATATGATAAACTTCATGGGCAGAGTTGCAATCTTATCAACCAGAATCGGGAAGTCGATAAGTCTTTCCTTTGGAATTTCAACAATCCTCAAGCCGTCTTTGCGGAATTCATTTGCAATGGCTTTAACGGTAGAACTTTTACCTGTACCCATATCGCCGTAAAGCAGGCAGTTATTGCAAGCCTTACCCTCAATAAAGGATTTTGTATTGCCGACAACGATGTCACGCTGTCTTTCGTAGCCTGTAAATGAATCCATATCAATTTTATCGGGGTGCAAAACAGGCTGAATATCGCCGTCACGCCAAATAAACGCCTTATAACGGGCAAAAATACCGCAGCCGTTTTCTTTATAATACTTAGCTACCTTTTCAAGCGAACCGTCAAACATCTTAAAGCTCTCTGCACACTCGCCGCACTCCCATTTTGGAAGATGCTCGGCAACATAGCCCATATCGGCAACGGTTGCCAAATCATTTGATGCGCAATAGCACTGAATAAGCTCTTGAGAAGTAAGTGAAGCGGCATTTAAAATAGCCTGACAGTCACGCTTTACGGCTTTTAAAAGATTGTCGGGAAGTGTGTTGTACTTACCGGCAGCCGCAGCTCTTGTAAAGCAGTTTTCATCAAACAATGCAGCCTCGGTAAAAGCATAGGCAAGGCGATTGCTGCAGCCTCTTTCACTGATAAGAGAGAAAAACTCGCCGTATGCGTTTAAAAACTCCTCGGGCTTTTTGTCCATAGAATTTAATAATTTGTAATATGCCTTTGGTACGCTTCTGTTTAAAATTCCTCTGAAAATTGAGAGGGACGAAAGCGAAAATAAAATTTCTTTTGCTTTATTCATAATCATCATTCCATTCCTCTTAATTGTACGACTTTTTTCGTTTTAAGTCAATATTTCCTCAAAAAATATGACTTTGTTTTAATTTTCAAAAGTGAAAAACAAACAAAAAATGTATTGCATATTGTTACCTTTTTGCTTTATTTGCAATAATTTAAAAAAATTCAAAAAAAGTGTTGACAAATACAATTTAATGCTGTATAATACCAAATGTTCTCTTGTGAGGACACAATTAAACAGTTGGTGTTGATGACGCTGAGGGTCCACCTGTTCCCATACCGAACACAGAAGTTAAGCTCAGTGGTGCCGAAAATACTTGGCTGGTGACGGCCCGGAAAGATAGGGAGATGCCAACACAGGCGAAACACCTAATCGGGTGTTTTGCACTATATTCCTCCATAGCTCAGTCGGTAGTGCGAGTGTACAGAAATGTACCGGAAACTATTACTTAGCCTGAGGAACAACTAAATATGTTGTTTAAGTCCACTACCGGGGACTTAAGTAACAAATAAGATTGCCTTTTGTGCAGTCTTTACAAAAATCTTTGGTAAAGTCCAAAGGAAATTGTATAATCCTCCATAGCTCAGTCGGTAGTGTGAGTGTACAGAAATGTACTGGAAACTATTACTTAGCCTGAGGAACAACTAAATATGTTGTTTAAATCCACTACCGGGGATTTAAGTAACAAAAAAGATTGCTTTTATGTAATCTGAACAAAAATCTTTGGTAAAATCCAAAGGAAATTGTATATTCCTCCATAGCTCAGTCGGTAGAGCGCATGACTGTTAATCATGATGTCACTGGTTCGAGCCCAGTTGGGGGAGCCAAAAGAGGCTCATAGTTTTTCTATGAGCCTCGATTACTTATATACAAAATTTATTTCCGGTAGAAGTGATAATTGTTTTATCGGAAAGGAAAAGATATGGAGTTCGAAAATATGACAGACAAACAATTTGATGTTCTTATGAACTCAATTATCCAAATAGTAAAGGATTCCGAAACTAAAGAAGAAGCTGTTGAAAAGCTACAAAATTTAGTTAAAGGTAAAGAAAACTGATTACTTTCGCTAATCTGCTTAATTTAATATTATCAAATATATGAGTCAATCATTATATTTCTTATTTTAGAGATATAGTAATTGGCTCTTTTTTTATTTGGCAATCGTTTTAATTTTTTTGATTAGAACGGTTGCCTTTTTTTATTTACAAAAAATTGAAAGGAATGATTTTAAATGTATTTTACCGACACACCCGAACTCAGAAAGTTTGAAAGAGAGATGCGTCAGAAACCTAATTTTGACAGGCGCAATGATGAGTGTGATGAAAATGAAATCGCACATTTCTCTGACAACAAAAAACTTAACACAGACAGAAATAAGAAAGAGGTTGGTTGATTTTATGACAATAAAAATCAGAAGTCCCACTAATGGATATTGCTTGAATCAAAACTAAAAAATAGGAGATGTATAACTTGAACGAATATGAAAGACAGCGCAGAATAGCTGAAAGCACAAAGAAATTGTATCCGCCGGGTACAAGAATTGAGCTTATCAGTATGAAAGACCCTTACGCACCTGTTCTGGCAGGAACAAGAGGAACAGTAAAATTTGTTGATTCAATGGGAACGATATTCCCCGAGTGGGACAATGGTCGTTCACTTGGAGTCGTTCCCGGAGAGGATTCATTCAGAAAGCTCACACAGGAAGAAATCGAAGCAGAAAACCAATCCGAATCAGAAGTTGAAGATGAAACTCCTGATGAGGATAACGGAATGACAATAGGAATGTGAGGTGTTTTTAATCTATAAATCTTCTTTTGGAATGAAGATTTATGAGCATCAAATATTTCGATATGTTTGCAGGCATAGGCGGTTTCCGTTCCGGACTTGAAGCCATAGGCGGTTTTGAGTGCGTCGGATACTGCGAAATCGACAAGTATGCAAATCAGGCATACGAAGCAATGTACGACACGGGAGGTGAACTTTACTTTGATGATGCAAGAAAAATCGTACCCGAACAGTTACCCGATTTCGACCTTATTACCGGCGGATTTCCTTGCCAAAGCTTCTCAATCGCAGGAGCAAGAAAAGGATTTGACGATACAAGAGGAACGTTGTTTTTTGAAATTGCAAGAATTGCTGCCGTTAAAAAACCTAAGTATATCTTCCTTGAAAATGTTCCCGGTCTGCTTAACCACGACCAAGGCAGGACATTTGAAACAATCATCCATACATTGGATGAATTGGGGTATGATGTATGCTGGCAGGTACTTAACAGCAAAAATTTCGGAGTACCCCAATCACGAAATCGAGTGTACATTATCGGATATAATCGAGGAAAATGTGCCGGAGAAGTACTATCTTTCACGCAAACAAGCGGAAAAGCTCTTATACAAAGAAAAGCCAACGCAAGGTGAACGAATCTACTCATCAAAAGGACTAAGCTGTACACTTACAAGCGGTTCGGGCGGTTTCGGCGGTCATTCGGGACTTTATCTCATTGAAAATACCGAAAATTTTGGTCTGCCGATAAAATCTAAAACCAAAGACGGTTATCAGATCGCATATCCCGGCGACAGCATTGATACCGCCTTTTCGGGACAAAATTCAAGGCGTGGCAGAGTCGGAAGTCAGATAGCACACACGCTTACTACTTCCGCAACGCAAGCGTATTATTTTATCGACCTGAACCCCGATCCGAAGCTGACAGAAATTGCAAGGTGCATAACTGCAAGACACGATTCGGGAATCAGTAACCGAAAGGGTGAGCATTCAGGTGTATTCGTTGAAAGCACGAATTTTACAGATGATGAAAAATTCGCAGTTGCTTTTGTTGATCCAAACGGCGAAGTCCATATCGGCAGAATCAGAAAGCTTACTCCGAGGGAGTGCTGGAGATTACAAGGCTTCACGGACGATCAGTTCGACAAGGCAAAAGCGACTGGACTATCCGACAGCAGGCTTTACAAGATGGCAGGAAATGCGGTGACAGTAAATGTAATCTCTGAAATCGGGAAGATTATCAAAAAAGTAAACGATAAAAATTAAATAACAACAACTAATATCAATCGTTCCGAACGACTGATATTGGTTTTCATATATATAAGCCGTTGATTAGATTTTTTTAATTTAATCAACGGCTTTTTGTCGTTTCAGGGGCGATTGGTATTCCGAAATGGAGTGATGAATATCAAAACCCCTGTGAGTTGGATGGGAAATAAAACTTCCATCCTTCATATTTTGTACGCCCTGTTTCCTCTGAATTACGAAAGGTATATTGAGCCGTTCGGAGGCTCAGGAGCTGTACTTTTAGGCAAGAAAAAGCCTGATAAGTTCGAAGTTTACAATGACTATAACCATAATCTTGTAAACCTCTTTCGCTGTATGCGTGACAGACCTATGGCATTCATAAAAGAGCTCGGATTTTATCCGCTTAATTCAAGGGATGATTTCAATGCAATAAAGAAATTTTTTAAACAGGAAAAGTTTGAGGACAAATACCTTGATGAAGAATTGGAATTGACGAAGATTATTCTTCCCGACTTGAAAGCAGAAGAAATCATAGAATTGTATATAAAAATGAAACAAGACTACGACTTGCGCAGAGCAGTAATGTTTCTTAAACTTCTACGATACAGCTATTCAAGCAGTGGAAAGTCATTTGCCTGTCAGCCCTTTTCAGTAGTGAGCCTGTTTCAACTGATAGAGCAAGTCGGCAAAAGACTTGAAAATACTGTGATTGAAAATCAGGATTTTGAAGTCTTGATAAAGCATTACGACCGAGATAATGCCTTTTTCTACTGCGATCCGCCTTACTATTCAAGCGAGTATGTTTATCAGTGCGGTTTCACTTGGGATGACCACTTGAGGCTGAAAAACGCACTTGCAAAAGCAAAAGGCAAATGGCTTGTATCATACAACGATTGTGAAGAAATCCGCAATTTATATGATGGATATTCATTTTTTGATTTCACAAGGCTTCACAATATGAAACAGCGAATCAATGCAGGCGAACAATTCCCCGAACTGCTAATCAGCAACTACGATATGTATGAAAGGCAGAGAAACAAGCCGTTACAGTTGAGCCTGCTTGACTTGACAACCGAACAACAAATTGATTTAGAACAAATTTTGAAGGAGTGTATTATTAACAATGGAAAATAGAATTTATGTAAGCATACCGCTTGACGCACTTATTGTATCAGGAATCACATCCGACTGTGCTGTGCAGATTTCAGCTGTGGAAGGAGCAATTCTGATTGAGAGGTGCGATGATGATTGCGAAGAATGTTGCTGTGACTGTATCTGCGATGAGTGCAGAGCAGAGCTTGCGGAAAGCGAGGACGAGTAGTGCTTAAAATTTACAGAGTTCTCGGTAAAAAAGGAAGAATTACAATCCCCTATGAAATCCGCCAACGAATCGGATTCAGATACAACGATGTTTTATCTTTCACACAGCAGGATGACGGTTCGGTACTTGTCAGGAAAGAAAAAATCTGCGACAACTGCCAATACCTTGAAGAAGATTTCGAGGAAAATTACACCCTTGAAGATTTCCTCGACAGCTTGTCAGAGGAAGAACAGAGAAACGCACTTCTGCATCTTTCTCTGCTGTGGGCAGAAAAGCAGAAACACTAAATCGGAGGTAAATTTATAATGGCACAGAATACAAATTTCAAAGGAAACAAAAACAATAATCAGAAAAAGAAACTGCCGTATATCAAGGTAAGGATTGATAAGCTCGTTGATGTAGATGATTGCAACACAAAGGCGTTTGCAAGCGTTACTGTCGGCGGTGCTGTGGCTATTCACGGAATCAGAGTGATGAACTCAAGAAAAGGCTTATTTGTCGCAATGCCTGCAAGTAACTATGTTGACGAAAACGGCGAAACTAAGTTCAGCGAGATTGCTCACCCGATTTCCAAAGAAGTCAGAGATTTACTCAACAGCAAGGTTATGGAAGCGTATCATCAGGCACTTGATGAACAGCAGAGCGAAGATGAATCCGAGAATATGTCGGAAGATGAATCGGAAAGCTTTACGCAGAGTATGTAACAGCAAATAAAAAAATCTCTGGACATTTGAAATTCTTTGGATATACTTGTTGCTTGAAAGGAGCGATGAGAATATGAAAAAGAAAATCGCAATAATGCTGACATTGATTTTAGCAGCAGGAACATTTACGGCTTGTACAGCAGAAGAAAAATTAAATAACGATATTCAGACATCCGTAGTTTCAAAGGCTGCGGATGTTTCTGAATCTACGGAAACTTCTGCAACGGCAACAACTGAAATAACAATTCCCTAAAAAGCCACAGTTTCAAAAGAAACAGAGCCTTCGGGACAGAATACCAAAACCGAAGAAAAAGCCGACAGCGGGCAAAATTCGGCGGTTGTTTCGGCAACGGATCCGATTCAGAAAACGCAAACTGAGGTTCAGAACAACAGCAAGAATACAGTGAATAGTAATCAGTCTGAATCAGAATCGACTGCTAAAAAAGAAACCGAAACTCCTACTCAAAAGCCTGCTGTAAAACCGACGCAACCGCCAACGCAGAAACCTACGGAAAAGCCAACCCAAAAACCGACACAACCGCCTACCAAAGCAAAAACGGTTGATGTTCAGTATGCGGTGAGTGCCTGCATAGCCTACGGTCAGCAGCTTGGAATGAAATACGATTCCTCGCTGAACACAGGCAACGCAAGCTGGTTCTCGCCCACAAACACATCATACTATGACAGCACTTCAGAACTGACGGCAGATTGCTGTGGTGATGTTGAGTATGTAGTCTACTACTATCAAAGTGACGGCATAGTCCCAAGCGACTTATCATTCAATGTAATTGCAGAAAACAACAAAATATATGTAGTTTACTGATAAATAAAGTATAGACAGCACTCTTAATCGGGTGCTGTTATTTTTTTGAAAGGAATGATCTCAATGAAAATCAATAATATTACACTCTCTGACCTCCGCCGTATGAACGGCAAGGAAGGACTCATCCTGCAGGGATGCGGAGGTGAAACACAGGAATGGGTGGACGGCATCAATAAAATGCTCACGGACAAGGGAATACTTCTTGACGACACAAAGTTTGAGAATGTCTCTGTATTTCAAAATGACGGCGTTACCTGTATTCTTTATCCTTTTGCCGATGTCCACCTTGACATCGGCAAGCTTGCAATGTGGCGGTTGCAGTCATACACAGCCTTTGCAGGAATGTGGCTGTCCGACTATGTGGACAACAGGCTTGGTGGCTTTGAACCTGAACAGAACAAAGAAGAAAAGGTCAAACCTGACTGTGCATTAATAGGCTGTGATTCCAACATATTCAATCTTATAGGCATTGCAAGCCACACCCTTAAGCAGAACGGTATGGCCGACGAGGCAAAAGAAATGTGCAGTCATGTTACGAATTCGGAAAGTTACTGCGAAGCGCTGAACATTATCGGCGAATATGTAAATATTACGGATGGCAGTGAGCAGTCTGATGATATAGATGAAGATTATGGTGAAGGGCAGGCGATGAAATTATGATTTACTTTATCTGAAAACAGAATATTTTATCAGCAGGCAGAGTCAACCGACTTTGCTTTATTTTTTACAAAGAAAGGAATTTTTAGAATGAAAAACATTTTAGCTAAAAGGAATTTCACAAGAATAACTGCACTTTTACTCGTGGTTGCCGTAATATTCGGAACAATGTTCTCGCTCCCTGTAAGTGCGGCAAGCGGTGATAAGGTTACAATCACCTTTGATTACTGTTATGGCAGTACAGGAAACATAATCAAATTTCAGCAGACAACGGTCAGCGACGGCTACACAGTCGGTACTCCCGGTGAGGAGCTGTGCAAGATTTTTGCAGACGGCAAGGAAGCCTACTGCATTGAACCCGGTCACACTCTCTATTCGGGCAATACGCTGACCGAGGACGGTTCAACCGTTTGGAAGAATTTAGGCTCTGCAAAGCAGAAAGCAATCAACCTCGCTCTGCTCTACGGCAAACCCGGTTTAGGAAAAAGCTTAAGCGGAACAGAGGATCAGAAATGGGTGGCAACACAGCTGATTGTATGGGAGTTTGTTTCAGGATGCCGTTCTACAAGCGAAGGCTATAAATGCACAAATACAAAGTTCATTGACGGCATATGTGCAGGCGGTGCAAATCCCGGAGTTAAGTCGGTTTACAATGCAATCTCAAAAAGTCTTGCAAATTATTCAACCGTTCCGAGTTTTGCAAGTGCAATCGCTTCAAAGGCTGAACCCTATGAAATGAAATACTCGGACGGAAAATATACTTTAACCTTAACCGACAGCAACAGTATTCTTTCAGATTTCGATTTCAAAACCACAAGCGGAATTTCCGTTTCAAAATCCGGTAACAAGCTGACCTTAACTTCAACTTTGCCAGTCAATGATGCAGTAACATTCAACTCTGCAAAATCAATGCCCGATGTCGGCAAAACTGTGCTTGTTCCCTATGGAGATGCTACTTTGCAGGATGTAATCAGCGGTGTTGAAAATGACGCTGACCCGATAAGAGCATATTTCAAGGTCAAGACAAGTTCAGGTAATCTCAAGCTTATTAAAACCTCCGAGGACGGCAATGTTGCAAATATTGAGTTTACCGTAAAAGGCGATGGTTACAGTAAGACAGTTAAGACAAACTCAAAGGGCGAATTTGAATTAACTGACCTTTTTCCCGGAAGTTACACCGTTACCGAAATTACAGACAGTAAGTACGAAACCCAGAAATCGCAGACCGTTAAGGTTGAAAGCGGTAAAACTGCAACGGTGACCTTTAAAAATGTGCTTAAAAAGTGGAATCTTACTGTTACAAAAACAGACGCTGAAACAAAGTCTGCACAGGGTGATGCAACACTCGCAGGAGCAGTTTACGGTATCTACAATAACGGCAAGTTGGTTGACAAATACACCACAGACAAGAATGGCAGTTTTAAAACTTCATATTATGTTTGCGGAGATAACTGGACTCTGAAAGAAATTGAGCCAAGCGAGGGTTATCTGCTTGACGAAACCGAGTATCATATCGGCGCAGAAGCAAAGAAATACACCATTGAAAACAACAGCATTTCAATGGGCGTTACAGAGGATATTTTAAAGGGCAAAATCTCCATTATCAAGCACACTGATGACGGCAGTACGAAAATTGAAACACCCGAAAAATGTGCAGAATTTCAGGTGTATCTGAAATCATCGGGAAGCTATGCAAAAGCAACAGAATCCGAAAGAGATAATCTTATATGTGACGAGTACGGCTTTGCGGAAACAAAGGATTTGCCTTACGGCACATACACTGTTCATCAGACCAAAGGCTGGAACGGTACGGAGTTTATAGCCGATTTTGATGTCTTTGTAAACGAGGATGGCAAAACCTATAAATATCTCATAAACAACTCTTCACTTGAAAGCTATGTAAAGATTGTAAAGGTTGATTCTGAAACAGGCAAACAGATTCCGTATGCTGGCGCAGGCTTTCAGATTTATAATCCTGACGGTAAGCTCGTAACAATGAAGTACACCTATCCGACTGTTACAGAGATTGATACTTTCTACACGAACAGTGATGGTTATCTAATCACACCCGAAACTCTGCCCTACGGCAAAGGTTATTCAGTCGTTGAAGTGCAGGCTCCCTACGGATATATCCTCGACAGTACACCTGTATATTTTGACATTACAGCAGAAAAGATAAGCGAAGAAAACGGCGTTACAATCGTAAAAGCCGAGAAGAAAAACACACCGCAGAAAGGTACAATTACCGTAGAAAAAACAGGCGAGATTTTTTCAAATGTAACGGCAATTGGTGGCGGGTATACAGATGAAAACGGAAATGATATTGCACTTACGACCATATATCAGCCTGAATATTCTGTAAGCGGTTTGTCGGGTGCTGTCTTTGAAACCTATGCTGATGAGGATATTACAACACCTGACGGAACGGTTCGATATAAAAAGGATACGTTTGTTGATACCATTACCACAGACAAAAAAGGCACAGCTACAAGCAAACAGCTTTACCTTGGCAAATATCGTGTTGTAGAAACCGTTGCTCCGTATGGAACAGTTATCAATCCCGAACCTCATACGGTTGAACTTACCTACTCAGGACAGAACGAAAAGGTAACCAACACCTCAACATCATTTACAAACGACAGGCAAAAAGCTGAAATTAACCTTACCAAAATTCTTGAACAGAACGAGAAATTCAACATTGGCAGTAATGACGAAATCCTCAATGTTTCATTCGGACTTTACGCTGATGAAGATTTGAAAGCTGCAAACGGATCTGTCATTCCAAAGGACGGACTTCTTGAAATCATCACCTGTAATGAAAAAGGTAAGGCAACCTTTACAACCGACCTTCCGATTGGAAGTTACTATGTTAAGGAAATCAGCACTGACAGCCACTATATCCTATCTGATAAAAAATACCCCGTTGTATTTGAATACGCAGGACAGGATACAGCAACTGTTCATATTTCGGTAAATGACGGTGAGCCGATTGAAAATGAAATTATCTACGGCACAATCCAAGGCTTGAAAATTGACCGTGAAACAGGCGAAAATATCACAGGCGCATTATTCGGATTGTTCAGTATTACTGAAACCGAATTTACAGAAGAAACTGCAATTCTGACATCAGAATCAAATGAGGAAGGAATCTTCACTTTTGAAAATGTTCCATACGGCGAATACATTGTCAGTGAGTTAAAGCCTGCCAAGGGTTATCTGCCTAATGAAGAAAACTATCAGGTAACAATTTCCAATAACGAAGAAATTATTGAAATAACAGTCGAGAACGATAAAATTCCCGAGTTGAAAACCACTGCAACTATTGACGGCAAAAAGGAATTCACAACTAACGGTGACATTACTATTGACGATGTTGTTTCCTACAAACATCTCACAGCAGGAAAAGAATACACAATCAAAGGCGTCCTTATGGATAAATCCACGGGTAAGCAATTCCTTGTTGACGGCAAAGAAGTTTGTTCCGAAGTAACATTCACACCCGAAACAGCAGACGGCGAAGTAACAGTATCCTTTACCTTTGACGGTTCTGTAATTACCAAAGAAACAGAAATCGTTGCTTTTGAAACTCTCTACCGTGAGGGAACAGAAATTGCAGTACACGCTGACATTGTAGATGAGAATCAGACTGTAACTATTCATCCGCAGCCTGAACCTGAAAAACCGCAGACAGGTGACAATTCAAATCTTGGCTTTTATATCGGATTGGCTTCTGTTGCTGTCGGCTGTTTAATTGCATTTCTCATCATCAAATTTAAGAAGAAAGATGAGGACGATGAATAATGCGCAGGGTGTATATCTGTTCGCCTTTGGGTGGTAATGTATCTGCAAATATTGAAAATGCAAAACGATATGCCCGATATGCGTTAGAGTGCGGTATGGCTCCGTTCATACCGCATTTTTATGCGCTGATTTTAGATGACAGCAACAAAGAAGAAAGAAACCTTGGTATGCTTGCGGGACTTTCTCTGCTTTGGGTGTGTGATGAGGTTTGGGCTTTCGGTGATGAAATAACCGAGGGTATGAAAAAGGAAATTCTCTTTGCCGAAAAGCTGAACATCAAAGTCAGATATATATCGGAGAATGATTTAAGAAAATCGGAGGTACAAAATGATAGAGTCAAGAAAAATTAAGTTGTTGAAGTGGATAGCAGGAATATCGGTAATTTTTATAATGCTCGGAATATCCGCAGTAACGGTATTTGCCGCAGGAGATGTTTCGTCTGCAATTCAAAACACTTGGAATTCTGCTCAAACGCAGATAAAAAATGTAGTAAATAATGTTGTGTTTCCTGCTGTAGATATGATTTTAGCAATTCTATTCTTTGTCAAACTTGCAACCGCATATATGGATTACCGCAAGCACGGACAGTTTGAATTTACGGCGCCTGCAATTCTTTTCGGCTGTCTTGTGTTCTCGCTGACAGCACCATTATACATTTGGACAATTCTCTGATAACAAATTTAAACTATAAATACAAGGCTGTTGTGTTAGGCATAACAGCCTTTTGCGGAGGTGATTTATATTTTTGACTGGTTAGGAGATTTTATCGGAGGTATCGGAAGTGCCATAGGCGGTGTGTTCGATTACCTCGGTGAGCAAATCTCAAACGCTATATGGAACACGATGTTACAGTGGTTCTATGAAACAATTTACAACGCTGTCGCAGACTTTTTCACTATGATGGGAAATATGGGCGCAGATGTGTTTGACCTTGAATGGGTGCAGGCGACAATAAATCTGTTTACTCTTTTTGGCTGGGCATTGTTCGTCGCAGGCACGGTCGTTGCCGTATTCGATGTTGCAATAGAGTATCAGAACGGCAGAGCAAATATCAAAACAACCGCTATAAATGTATTAAAAGGGTTCTTTGCCTGTTCGCTGTTTGGCGTAGTACCTGTGGAGTTGTATAAGTTCTGCATCAGCCTGCAAAACACATTTTCAAAGGATTTGTCGTCCATAATGGCAGGACAGCAAAGCCTTGATTTAGCCGGACAAAGCACAAGCGTTTTAGAGGGCAGTTTTGCAGTTTCTGTTCAAGTGAATTTTGGTTTGCTGAATCTGTTATGTATGATTGCTTTTGCCTACTGCGTAATAAAAATATTTTTTGCGAACATCAAGCGTGGAGGAATTCTGCTCATCCAGATGGCGGTAGGTGCGTTGTATATGTTCAGCGTTCCGAGAGGATATCAGGACGGCTTCAATCAGTGGATGAAACAGATAGCGGCGTTGTGCCTGACGGCATTTATGCAGACAACTCTGCTGTTCCTCGGGTTGCTGACCTTCCCCGGCAATATGCTTTTGGGACTTGGAATAATGCTTGCATCAAACGAAGTTCCGAGAATTGCACAGCAGTTCGGACTTGATTCAAGCGTAAAAGTGAATATGACGAGCATTGTTCACGCAACCACAACTGCCGTGAACCTGACAAGAAGTGTTGCGAGGGCGGCAAAGTAAAGGAGAATTTATATTATGACAACTTATTTATATCCGCAAAACCTAAAAGCCACAGCCAATCTATGGCTGTGGAGCTTACGGGATTTTGCAATTATGAGCATAGCGCTTTTGTTATCAATACTGATACTTGCACAGACGAGAATAATAGTACCTCTTGCGGTAACTCTCTGTTTCGGCTTTTTGTCAATAAGACTGGAAGATACAACAATTCTTGATTTCATACGCTACGCCGTAAAGTATTTTATATCAACTCAACAGATATATTTCTGGGCAGAAAGGGGCAAATAAATGAAGAACAAGCAGAAAAAAACAAAACGAAAAGGCAAATCAGTTCAGGACTTGCTGGGCATAAAAACCTTTACGAAAAACGGCTTGAAGGTCGGCAAGGAAGAATTTATTTTCTATATGGTTCAGCCTACAAATATTTCCGTACTTTCTCACACGAATATCGAAATCAAGGTGCGCCACCTGATGATGGTGCTTTCTGCTGTGCCGGATATTGAGATTACCTGTACAGACTCGTGCGAGTGCTTCGATACAAACAAAAGCTATATCAAAGGCAGGATTGAAGCTGAACAGAATGAAAAGGTCAGAAAAATTCTGAATAAGGATTTGGATTTTCTCGACAGTATTCAGACCGAAACCTCAACCGCAAGGCAGTTTCTGTTCATTGCAAGGTGTAAATCTTCAAAATCCGAAAATGTTTTGCAGAAAGCAAACAGAGTTGAGAAGATTATATCCGATCAGGGCTTTGAGGTTACAAGAATGAAGAAAGCAGACATCAAGCGGTTTCTCGCAATCTACTTTGAGGCAAGTATGAACGGCGATTTGATGCCCGACTATGACGGCGAACAGTATATTTCGGAGATAGAAAATGAAAAAGAAAATTAGTACCATCGCTGTGATTTCCGTGTTCTCAATCATCATACTGTTATGCCTTATTTCGATTGTGTCACAGAAAATCACCGAGTATAACGAAAAAGCAGAGTTTGAAAAGCTTGCAGAAATCGTTACTGAGGAAACAACGAATACAGATACTGAAACAGAAACGATAAGAAAGCCAAATCTGTTGAAAGTCAGTGATTCGGATGATGAATTTCAAACTGAACAGCCTGTGTATTACACAACCTATTATGAACCTCATTCAATATCAGAACTTATTTCAATGAATTCCGAATGTTTCGGCTGGATAAGCATAGCAGGAACAAATATCAATTATCCTGTTATGCACACACCCAGTAATCCGCAGAAATATCTGAACAAAAACTTTTACGGCGAGTACAGCTATAGCGGTACACCGTTCCTTGATGCAAGGTGTTCATCCGACAATACCAATCTCATAATCTACGGACATCATATGAACAACGGCACAATGTTTGCGGACCTTTGCAACTATACCGAATATTCGTACTTTTCGGAGCATCCGACAGTTGTGCTTGAAACGAAAGACGGGGCATTTGCTTACTCCGTCTTTTCTGCTATGAAAGTAAAATCCGATGATGATTGGTACAGATTCACAACAGTTGGAACGGAAAAAAGCTATAACTCAAGAATTGAATATGCAAAAGAGAAATCCATATACGACACAGGAATTACACCTGTTTACGGTCAGCAGATTCTAACGCTTTCAACCTGTTACGGCAGTAATCAAAACGACCGAATACTCGTGTTGGCAGTAAGAAACTAAGGGGGTTAAAAAATGAAGCTATTTAATAGAAAACCAAAGGTGCTCACACCCGAACAGGCAGAAGAAATATACACTAAAGATTTCTTTGATATGATTCTGCCGTCAACGATAAAATTCTTCACTGACCACTACATTGTGGGCGACAGTTACCGCAGTATATGGGCGGTTCGGGAATATCCGCCGAGTACGGAAGAACAGGCTATACTTTCACAGCTTGCAGACAGAAACGGCGTAACACTACGGATTTATCACAGACTTGTGGAGAGTATGGAACAGCGTAAAATCATTCAAAACGCAACACGCAAAAACAAACTCAAGTCAAGCGGTAATGATGTAAATGAAACCATTGAAGCACAGGGCAATCTACAGGATGTTGTCACACTTATGGCGAATCTTCGTAAAAACAAAGAACCTTTATTGCATTGCTCCGTATTCATAGAGCTAAAGGCGAAAAGCAAACAGAAATTAAAGGAGTTACAGACCGATATTGCAATGGAGCTTACTCGTTCTAAGATTGAAGTTGACCGTTTGACTTTACGGCAGAAAGAGGGCTTCTTGTCGGTAAATCCAATCGGCAGTAATCAATTCGGCAGTTTGTATGAGCGTGTTCTGCCTGCAAGCTCAGTTGCCAATCTGTTTCCGTTCAACTTTTCGGGCAAGACAGACCCTAACGGCTTGTATATTGGCAGAGATAAATACGGCACTAATATCCTTGTTGACTTTGACAGGCGAACAGAGGACAAAACTACATCAAACATCCTTATTCTCGGGAACTCAGGTCAGGGCAAAAGTTATCTGCTCAAATTGATTTTAACCAATATCAGAGAAAGCGGAAAGAAAATCTTATGCCTTGATCCCGAAGCGGAGTATGAAGATTTGACAAACGCTCTCGGCGGTTGTTATATCGATTTTATGTCAGGTAAATACAAAATCAATCCCCTTGAACCAAAAGCATGGAATGATGGTCAGGATGAAGTCGATAAGGATGCACCGCCGGCATTTAACAAAGTAACTCGATTGTCACAGCACATTGCGTTTCTAAAGGACTTTTTCAGAATCTACAAGGATTTCACGGACGCACAGCTTGACACAATCGAAATCTTGCTTATGAAGTTGTACGCAAGGTTTGGAATTACCGATGCAACCGATTACAGCATAAAAAAGCCTACTGATTTTCCTGTGATGAGCGATTTTTATAACTTGTGCGAAGAAGAATATATGACCTACGACCACAAGCGAAAGTATCTTTATACAGAAGAAATCCTGCAGGAGGTTTGTCTGGGTATTCATTCAATGTGTGTCGGTTCGGAAAGTAAATACTTCAACGGTCACACGAACATTACAGATGATAAATTTCTGTGCTTTGGTGTGAAGGGTTTGCTTGACACTAACCGCAGATTAAAAGACGCAATGCTTTTTAATATCCTTTCCTATATGTCTAACAAGTTATTAGGTGAGGGAAACACCGTTGCATCAATAGACGAGCTCTATTTATTTTTGTCTAACCTCACTGCTATTGAGTATATCCGCAACGCAATGAAGCGTGTCCGCAAAAAGGACTCAGCCGTGGTTTTAGCCAGTCAGAACATAGACGATTTTCTGATTCCAAGCGTTAAGGAATATACCAAGCCGCTATTTTCAATTCCTACTCATCATTTCCTGTTCTTCCCCGGCAATATCAATCCTAAGGACTTTCAGGACGCGCTTATGGTTGAGCCGAACGAGTATGCCTTAATCAAATTCGGTGAGCGTGGCACTTGTCTATATAGGTGTGGAAATGAACGCTATCTTTTACTTGTTCAGGCACCTGAATACAAAGCCGAGATTTTTGGCAGTGCAGGAGGAAGGTGATAATAATAACTGATTGTTGACACCTTGTACAAATGGGATTATAATGATGAAAATATAGTAATGTTGGAGGTTTTTATGTTCCCTACAGGCAGCTTTGGAAGAATGGAAAACGAATTATATTGGAGAGAAAAAAATAAAGGAACAGATATACCAATAACAGTAGGAATTTTGATTGCTGATGTTCGTAGAC
>OHEB01000361.1_pt1 | contig 19953 bp, 12 predicted proteins | sample 1567081 | NCBI WGS metagenome assembly OHEB01 (sample SAMEA3879569, study PRJEB24766) | human gut metagenome | biome: human-associated habitat; feature: feces | place: USA | collected 1985/1987 | reverse complement strand
ACCAATACTTAGGATAACTGCTAGTGCTCTGCTGATGCTTTGCGTACTCCCACCAGGGGACTTGGTTGACGAAATCCGTCAGCTTGTCCCAGAACTGGTCGGACAGCGTACCCTTTTCCACGTAAACCGTGACAGTATAGGTCTTTGTGCTGCCATCCTCCATGGTGGCCGTGTAGTTCACGGAATTGGTGAAGTTCACTGTCTCGCCACTACCAGGCGTGAGGGATTTAACGCCGTTGGTGGAGATAGTGGGAGTCAGCTTTGTCACATCCGTGCCGCGGGGCATGGTGATGGTGATGGTGTTAGTGGTGTTGTTCACCGCGCCAGCTATGCCATTGATGGAGAAGCTGGTGATGCCCTTGGCGGTCGTTGTGGCAGTCTCCCACTTGCAGGTGATAGACACATCGCCCGCAGGCATGGTAAAGCGTCCGTTGGTGATGGTTTTGGTTTCGCCGCCCGCTGTTTCCAGCGTATAGGACAGAGAACCAGACACCATCTGATAGCCGTTGTCGGGCGTTACGGTAACGATGATCTCCTCACCCGCATCCGCCTTGGTGCGGTTAGTGGTGATCGTACCACCCTTGGGTGCCCTTATCAAAATCTTATACGCGCCGGTATCAGGCGTATCAGTGCCACTGCCATAGGCGGGGATCTCCACCTTCAGGGGTGCGCTCTCACCACCGGCTGCGCTTACGACCACGATGTAGATGTCGCGTGCATCCTCAGTCAGATTGCTGAGGATGAAGGTTATCTCACCCGTGCTGGCCGTACCCTTAGTGGTGGATTTCATGATTTCATCCGCAGTGGGAGCTGTCGCGCCGTGATCCACCACCTTGTAGAAGTAGTTGCCTGCCTCGCTGGAGGTGAACTTCACGGTTGCACCGGTCTTGCTGGTGCGGGTAGCGGAGCCGTTGGACAGGGTGGGTGTACCGGGCGACGCAGCTTTCTGAATGGTAATGGTGTACTCCCGGGTAGGACCTTCGTTGCCTTCCGTAAGATCCTTCTGCGAACGCACGACGAACTTTGTGACTGTGCCCAACGTCATATTGCAGGCTTGTCCGTTCGCATTCCACGCCGCTGTATCTCCATCTCTAAAGACCTTGGCATTCTTGGAATACGTCAGCTTAAGAACCATATTGGCCAGATTGGATGCGTCCGCATCAGCCGGCAGGGTAACTGTAAATGCCGTGCCATCCTGATCGCCTTCAAAGGTATTACCGCTATGATTCAACAGTAGCACCGATTCCAGAACACATTCCTCGCTCAAATAGTTGGGGTCTTCCGCGAAGGTGGCAACCACATTGACGGGCTGACGATTGGTTGCCGGCATAACGAAGGTTGTCTGAGCTGCAGTGCTATTCGCAATAACAACCTGAGTGTTATCGGAACCATAAGTCGCACTCCAACCCTGGAAGACATATCCGAGATTGGGCTGCGCCTGCAGCTTGACTTCCGTTCCTTCAACTACGTCGTTAATACTTGTAGCCGCCTCTCCTGCACCGATCTGAGCAGTGGCAGTACCCATGCTCTCATCATTTACCGTGACATTCACATTACCATGGTCCTTCGCTTTAAAGATGGCTTTGATCTCATAGTCTGAGGTTCCGTCAACGGTAAAATAAGGTATCATGTAGGAACTTCCGTCTGCAGGATGATTCGATGCTACATATTCAGGAACTACTATCTCATTCTTTGTTACGTTTTTGATCTCCCAACTGTCCAGTTTAAAGCCAGCATTAGCTGTAGGGGCCGTATCAATATACGCAGAGACTTTCGCACCAGCAATCACTGTCCGAGTAACGGAGTTGTACTTGTGCTGTCCAGAGGTGGAATCGTATGTCGATGCAACCGTTTGCCAGTCTCCAATCTTTAATGCCACATCACCCGCATCAAAATTGTTTGCGGTCAAAGTGACTTGTGATCCGACTGCCACAAACACAGCTTTAAGTGAGACAGTCTCTGCCGGCATGTTGAACTCTAGATCCGCTTTCTTCAATTCAGGGTCGGACAATAAACCTGTCGGCCCTGCCACCACTTCCCAATGGTCGAACTTGGCATCGAATAAGTCATCAATATTAGCGAATCTGTACTTTTGAGGAATGGCCTTGACCACAACGGGATCGCCTTCTTTTGCTTCGCTGGCAGACGTACCGTTTACTGTGATCTCAGTTTTTCCCATCGGTGAAGTCTTGTTCCCGACACTGATTATATACGATCCTTCGACCGTGGCGGTAATTGCATAGGTTACTTCGCTCACCGCTGTGGCAGTCAGTGTCACAGTGTACGTCGGACTGTCAGCCTTGCCATCGCTGGCAGTGAACACCAGCGTGGTCGTCTCACCGGCTTTGGTGGGCGTGTAGCTGTAATTGGCATCCGCGTCAACAGGAGCGGCACCGTTCACACTCACCTTGTAGCTCAGGGGGTCGTTGTCCGCATCCTCGAAGATGTCAGCCAGATTCAGCGTCCAGGCCGTATCCACCGTGGTCGTAGCGGTCGCACTACTATCCACACCGGCCTTGAGAGCAGGCGCGGTGTTCGTATCGCCGCTTCCCGCGTCAACTGTCATAAGTAGGCTGTAGTAAACAATCTTACTATCACCGTAGTTAATCGCAACTTCCGTCTTATAAGCGCTACTCTTATAAGTCCCCGCAACATCCTGAACCATTTTCAGATTGTTTGCAGCGATAGTTCCTTCCTTCGTTACAACTCCGGAAAAATCAGTTTTTGCCACCCATATTTCAGTGGGTATCGTTGTGGCAGCCGTGCTTGTTACCGTGCCATCTTCTACAGTGACAGGAGGCTTAACTGTGATCTGAATCTCTCCCGCATAGGGACGATCACCACGGTCTGTTCTTGTGACGAGTTCAGAGTAATTATCAATGTATATACTCTTGATCTCCCACGCAGTATTGCGGTTTTTCGCCGTGTAGTCGTTGTAGACATAGGGCTCATCTGCCAACTTGAAACTCGTTAATTGTGCCCACGTTACTTCTGCCGCTGTGGCATCGTCTGCCGCATACGCTTTGGGTGCGGTAACCGTAAGGAAGCTCATCGCCATGAGCAGGCAAAGGAGCAGTGATACTGCCCTTTGCCATTTCGTTGCTTTCATGGCTCTCTCCTTTCTGCTTAATTAAATCTGTGTCCGTAGCTGGTCTGGTGATCCGCTACGTCGCTGTTTTCTGCCACCTTATCCCAGAGCTGCTGGGAAATGCTGCGCTCAAAGATAACGGTGACGGTATAGTTTCTGCTTTCCGTACCCAGCGTTACGGTGTATATCGACTGGTTGCTGAGATTCACGACCTCACCGGATACCGGACTGACCACGGCTCCCGCAGGAACGGTAACGACCGGCGCGACCGCCGTGACATTCGTTCCCACCGGCAGCTTGACCGTGATGGTTCCGGCACTCTGGTCGATCTCACCCTCCACACCCAGGACGGAGAAGCCTGTGATCTTCGCTGTGCTGGTGATGGGCGTATCATCATCGCCTCCGCTGCTCTTGGCGGAGATCTGCTGACCGCTCTTATTCAGCACAGTGACGGTGTAGGTGCGGCTTGCCAAATCATTGTCGCCGCCCAACGTAAACGTGACCGCATTGGCAAAGTCCACAGCGATACCGGAGGTCGGCGAACAAGTCTTTCCGGTGAATTCGATGTCCGTGACCAGCTTGGTGCTGGTCAGCTTGGAATCGTCCACACCGGTGACAGTGATGGTGCTCTTGGCATTGTCGATGACACCATTGTACCATTCACCGACCGCCTGAACACGGAAACTGGTAATCTCCGCCTGCGCCTTGGATACGACCTTAATACGGTAGGTATTCTGTACCGTCTTATCGCCGGAAGTCACGGTGAAGGTCTGCCAGTTGGAGAAGTTCATCGCATCCTTACCATCCAGAGAGGGATCAACTGTCGCTGCATAGGAGATGCTGGCGCTGAGATACATCTTTGAGGTATCCACACCGGCTCTCACCGTAAGCAGGATCTCCGTTGCTCCATCGGACGCCTTGGTGACTTTCTTCTCCAGAATGTCCATTACGTTCAGTACACCGTTTTTCAGCTTAATGCTGCTGGCATCCAACTCGGCACCGGAAGCGCCCACATCACCATGATTCACGGTGACATAATAGGTCTTGGTGGTCTTTCCGTCCTCGGCCAGCACGGTAAACGGCTGCTTAACGCCTTCCACAAAGGTCGTAGGCAGACTCGGAGCCAGCAATGTCGCACCTTCCGCCATCGTCACCTTCGGAGTCAGGTTCGTCAGGGGCATACCGTTGGGCACCGTAACAGTGATGGTATTCTCGCCGCCTTCGCCGCCCTCGGTGATAACGCCCTTCTTTCCTTCGATCTCGAAGTCGGTGATGGAGGCATCCGTAGACAGTTCACGGGCGAAATCAAACCGGTGGTAATAGAAGTAGCAGGGAGTCCCCTGACCTTTCTCCAGGAATTTGAGATACCACATGGTGGCATAGCAGCCCTGATAGGTTGCCATGGCATCGTTGGTCACGCTGGTCGTATGATGGAAATAGCCGCCGTTTACGTTGACGAAGTTGTCCATCCAGTGCTGCAGCGCACTGTGACCCTGACCATCCGAGAATCGGGGATCGGCATTCCAGTCGATGCCCATACTGCAAAGGCCCATCATGACCCATGCGGCAGACTCGCTGTTGGTCGCACCCCATGCGCCAAAGGAAAAGTCGGAATTCATCTTTCTCAGGATGATTTCCAGGCACAAGTTCAGCTTTTCCTTTATCTGCGCACCATAAGCAGCATCATTCTGATAGGGTGCCAGAGAGTACATGATAGCTCCCACCATGTCAATGCCGAACTCGTCATAATTGCCATAGTCCAGAATGACATTGATCAGGTTCTCCCGCGTCCATCTGGCATTATCAGGAATGGTGTAGTTTCCCATATCCAAAGCCAGCAACGCAAAAATGGGGCCGTTGATGGTGTACTCACCGGAATAGTTGTAGAGCGCTGCGACAAGGTTGTCGATCTCGTTGTTCTTGCTGTCAATGTACGGTTCTCCATTGTTGTACTGCGAGAGCTTCGTGCAGTCAAAGCCGCGGGCAGTCAGCATCATGATGGTACGGTCAAACTCGGTCATTGCCACGTTTGTGGTTGTGTCCAGCTTCGCAAGCTTTGCGGCAATGTCGAAGGGGTGTTCGGAGGTGTTGTAGTTTTCTGGCCGGTCTTCATAGAAGCCGAGGTCCATCCACTCCCAGTCATCATTCGCTTCACTGCGATACCGGGTGATGATATTGTTACGAACCTGCTCAAGCTTGCCTATATACGCATTGGGAGCAGCCTCAGAGGATATCGCGACCTTGACCGTATAGGTTTTAGACGCCTTGTTCTGTGCCGTGACCTTATACTTGACAGGCGAGCTGAAATCCTGCACTTCGCCGGAGGCCGGAGAAACTGTGGCAAACTCGGAAATTTCGATGGTCGGCGCGAAAACAGGAGAGATACCCTTTGGCAGCGTCATGGTGATCTCAGCCGTACCTTCGTTGATCGTGGCTTCATACCCGCCATAGCGGAAAGACTTGATCTGCCGCCCCGTCGCTACCGGAGTGCGGGTGATCGTCACGATATAGTCCTGCTCAGCGCCGTTTTCTGCGGTCACGGTATAGTGATTTTCACCGACCTGAAGCTCTGCGGGCGTCTGTGTCACTTTCGCAAATTCGGATACCGTTATCTCCGGCTCTGCCGTGGTAAGGTCTGTGGCATACGGAATCGTTATGGACACACTACTGCCGGAGATCGTACCGACCGCATCGCCAATCTTGTAAGAGAGAATGTCATTCTCCACAGATTTTTCCGCCGTGACGAAAACGTCATATGTGGCCTCTGTCTCGTACTCCGTGTTGTAAACGACCAGTCCGATTTTCTTAGTAAAGTCGATCTCTTCGGTTTTATCACTTCTCTGGTCGTCAACAGTGTAATAGAAGCCTTCACCGGCATAATCCACCTCAGGGGACAACGAGGTCAAATCGATTCCGACCGGCAGATTCAGCTTGATCGTCCCGTTGCTTCCGTCCTCGCCATCCGTGATGCGGGCAGAGCGAACTTTACCATCAGCTGTTTCGATGTCAAAGGTAAGTACCTTTGTGTAAGGAGTTCCCTCTTCGACGTTGATCGTCCATCTTTGGCTCAGATTCTTTTTGAATCCGTATCCAGTAGTATCACTGCCATTATAATAGGTGCCTGTTGCACGGTCACCCGGTGTTACCGCAGCGATTACTTGTCCATCGCTCAAGCTGCCAATGTTCTGGGTGAATTGACATTCATCGTTGGTTTTTACCGTAGGCGCGGGAAGCTTGTTCCAATCGGTATCTTCCGGCAACCGAAGCGTTATTGTTTTGCTGGCGGTGTCGATCAATCCCCGTGATCCACCAACTGCATAGTATGTGACAGTAGGCTCTACAATACGGTGGTTCTCCAGATAATTCAGATAATACGGCGCGACCACATCCAGAAGCATGTCCAATTGCTTTACTTGATACTGCGAGATCTTATCACCTGAATTGCAGGCAGGTTTCTCCGTACCAGGCATCTTATAGGTCGTCCAGTGCTTGATGATATCAGCGGCGGTAGCCGTTGACCAGCCAGTACCTTCGACCCAATAACTATGCGTATCAGGCCAACTGATCTGGATGTCAAAGGCGATCTGGATCATATTGGCCACAATGCAGGCCAGATTGACATCACTGGGATGGCGGCCGCCATATTGTACTGATGCGGCATTTTGGGAGTCTACCAACGCGTCGAATACCTCGTCAAACTGCTTCATGGTCGAAACCAGTTTTTCCGCCCGGGCGGTATACGCCTCCAGCTTATCAACCGTTTTTTCCTCTTCAGCGGCATTCTCAACAATTGTGATCACAGGCAATACGACACTGCGATCTGACTTAGCATCATAGAAGCGCCAGAACTGTGTCTGGGAATAGTCCGCCGTTCCTTCGTTCAGCGGCTCGATACGGTAACGAAACGTAGTATCTTCAAAGCGAATACCGGTATCCGTCCAATTCGGTGCGCCTGTTGTGTTAGTAAAATATGCAGGCGATAAATTGAGGTTGGTCGTCCCCTCCGGTAACGTCAATTGTACATACGCATTATTGACTGTACCAAAGTAAGCCCCGCTGCTCCACCCATTAAAATGGACATAACCGCCACCTGCTATATAGCGGTCCTCTGCTAACTCACTGAAAACCGGCCATCTTGTATGCTGTGACTCCAGTGCGCTTACCGGCGTGACGCAGGAAAAGAGCATGATCAGAGTCAGCAACCACATTGAGATACGCCGAAAAACTTTCATTTTAAGGTTCCCCTTTCCGATAGATAAAATGAAGAGCGGGCGGGTGGGGAACCCTCCCGCCCGCTCTTCTCTGTCGTTTAGTGCCTTCTAATAAGTTCTATCGTCAGGTTAGAACCAATTGGAATAGTTCACCGTGAAGAACCACACGATACGGGTAGAACTGGTAAACGTCATGTTGTTGGCCGCCACCATGGGAATGGAAGACTTGCCGGTTCGTGTGTTAAGGCCTTCAATGTTTGCATTGTACAAGCCGTTGGCATCATTGGTATACATATAGCCACCCATGCTGCCGCAATCGTTCCAGTTCAGGTTGTTCAGCTTGGACAGGTAGGAGCCGCCGCCGAAGTCAGAAGTGCCGGTAAAATAGCTTTCACGTGTTTCCGGATCCTCGTTCTCGGTTGCCCATTCGTCAAAATCCTGCAGAACGGCCATGACGCTGGTACCAGCATCAAAGGTGTGCGGTTCAGCAATATAGGCGTTCCAAGCGGTCACGATTTCATCGACCTTGTTTTTAATGGTCGTATCACTATAATAGGTGGAATTAATGACCTCAGTCAAATCAACATCATAGTTGCGGATACCAGTAGTAGGATCTCTCTGAACGATAACAGACTGACCCTCGACAGCAAGCTGGGCATTGTAGGTACGGCTCTCGGTGTCGTTTGCAACGGTGAGAATATTGCCTGCAGTGAAGTTGAAGGTATAGCTTGCAGCAGTAACATCTGTGGCACCAGCGCCGGAGATCTTCGCGCCGTCCTTAAGAGTATAGGTAGTAGCAACACTGTTCAACTCCGTACCCTCAGGCAGAACCTTGGAAATGAAGTAGTTAATGAAAGTCCAGTTGGTGCTTCTATTAACAAAGTAGGTATTGCCCATGAAGGGGTTCTGAACATTGGCGCCATAGACATTCATGGCCGTTCCGGCCATCGTTACAGTACCCAAGCCAAGAGGATCGTTCGAATCAATGCCAACCTGACCGCTGGGCAGACCGGCCGCCAGAACATAATCGGTCGAGCCGATGGTAAGGGTATGTGCCTTATTCATCAGGTTCGTCGTGAAGGTACGAGCTGTGCCACCATCAATGGCGGTGCCATCCAGCTTAACGGTAGTGCTACTATCCTGCAGATTGACAGTAACCGCAGCGTTCTTCAGATCATACTCGGTCTTGCCAGTCAGCTGGGCACGGATGTAAGTGGTATTGCCGGTGTTGTCATCCGTCTCGTAGTAGGCAGTCGTAGACCCAACAAGAATGGAAGATACCTCAGCCGGCTTATCTGCCTCAGAATGGGTAGTGGGAGCAGACAGGCCATCGTTGACGGTGGTATCTGCGTGAACAACGGTCATCAAGGAGAACATCATGGCAAATGCCATGCACAGCGCTACAAGGCGCTTAGAAATGGTACTTTTCATTTCTTATAATTCCTTTCATGAGTTTTTTCTTTTAGTATGAAACATAATGTTGCTCACCGTCGTTAGCCCATTGGCATCACCTCCGTAATATCAGAAAAGCAAACATAGAACTTCCTACTATTCTACAGTCAGATGGTAGCAGCGTGTCGTATCCATGGCGTCAGCCTTTAAGATAATTACCGGCACTTCTTCACTCAAATCCACAATGACATTACTGCCATCCATCTGTACTATACAATTACTATCCTCTGAAATCGACCAATCGGAGCCAAGCTCCAGCGTCAGGGCAACATTCGTTTCGTCCTGAACCTCTGATTTCGGGATGGAAATGCTGAACAGCATTCCAGTTTCCTGCCCGCCCGGATTTTTCTCAGCATCGACACGGCATGATACGCCATTGATGCTTACTGAAGAAATGGCATCCGCCGATGTACCATCAGCTCCGGCAGGATCATCCGCCTGTTTTCCACAGGCTGTCAGCATTGATAGCAGTGCGATAATAAGCACTGTAAAGACAATTGAAATCTTTTTCATTGAACTATCCCTCATTCTAATCCGACCTGAAAACTGTAAGTCTGACTTAGCTCACCACGGGTGACTACCAGATCACGCTCTGCCAACGTCAAATTCAAGATGGGCCGCCCGCCCAGATCGTTCACGATGCAGGGACTATCCATGGACAGCACCGCATCCGGGGCGAGCTCCACATTTGCGGCACAGCGGGTAAAATCCGTGTCCGTCGGCAGCGTAATGGCGATCACATAGCGCGTTTCGCCATCCTCTGTATGGGTCTGGATCTCCGCCGTGCTGTTGCCGATCACGAAGCTACGGATCAGCGGCTCCTCATTGGCGGTATTCGCTTTCCCGCAGCCCGCCAGACACGGCAGGATGCAGAGCATTGCCAGCACTACACAGCATATCTTCTTCATATCGTTACCTCACTCAGAGCGGATGGCTTCGTTGGGACTGATGAGCGTCGCCTTGCGGGCGGGCATCCACGCGGCGGCAATGGCTACCGCGCCCGCGAACAGCACGCCGCAGACCGCCAGCCACCAGGGCAGCACGCACCGCAGCTCACGGGACGCGAAGATCACCGGTATCAGCCACTTGGCGATAAAGCTCAGTATCAGGCCAGCCGCGCCGCCGATCACGCCCACGATCAGCGCTTCCGTCAGGAACATCTTGAAGATGTCGCTGCGAACGGTGCCCAGCACCTTCAGCACGCCGATCTCCCGCGTCCGTTCCGTAATGGACATCATCATGGTGTTTGCCACGCAGATGGCGGAGATCAGGACAGCGATGCCGCCCAGCGCGCCCAGCATCCCCTGGATTTGCCGGGACTGTGTCCGCACCGTCTCCAGCATATCGTTGAGCGAATAGGTGTTCAGCCCCGTGTCGCGGATCAGCTTGACAATACGCTGCACGTCGTTGACGTTCTTCACCTTCACCCAAACCAAGTCGTAGGTAGGGCCGTTGGCCTTTTCCTCCGCCGTCTTGGGTTGAGTTGTCGCGCCCATGTAATTGGCGTTGGCCTGCGTCATCTCCTGCAAGCGGTCGAAGGACATGAACGCGGCGGTGGCGAAGTTGTTATTCAGGGTGGAGCAGATGCCCGTCACCCGCAGGGTATAGAGATTGCTGGAGGGCAGTGCCCGTCCGTCGGTGTCGGCCTTCGGCTCGCCGGTCAGGCTGGAGGAATCGAAGGTCATGCGGACAGGCACCTCCAGCAGATCGATGAGGGCGTTGCCATTCTCATCTACCGCCAGCTCCCAGTCCTTCGCCTTGTTGGCAAGTCCGGCGGCCACATCGTCGGTAAACAGCACCTCCGGATGCAGGCGCGTGCCGTCCCCGGCCATAACGCCCCGCTCCGGCGTCAGCATGAAGTTTTCCGCCGTGGTCATGTCGATGCCGTAAACGCGTACCATGTTGACATAGTTGCCGGACACGATATAGGCGGACTGCTGATAGACCGGCGTTACCGCCTCCACACCGTCGATGCCTCGGAACGCCTCCAGTGCCTTGTCGTTCAGCAGCGCCTTGCGTCCGTAATCGCCGGTGGCAGGCGTCACATCGATCTTTGTCAGGCTGCCCAGTGCCTCGATGCTCTCGCGGTATGCCTGTTCATATCCGAGACCTACGGAGATCAGCACCACGATACACATGACGCCCACCGCCATGGACAGGGCTGTCAGCGCCGTGCGGGTCTTTCGCCGGAACAGGTTGGTGCAGCCGTAGCGAAACAGGTCTTTTGGCTTCATACATTCCCGTCCTTATTGCTTCCGTCGTAGGTCAGCGGCTTCTCCCCGATGCCCGGTGCGCCGCCGTCTGCGTCAAAGTCGTCGTCAAAATCGTCCAAGGCAGCGGTGTTTTCGGCACCGGGCCCGATCTCGCCGCGCTTATAGCGGATGATGACATAGACCACAATGCCGATCAGGATGAGCGCAAGGATCGCTATCAGCAGCCACAGCCACCAGCGGCTGCCTGTGCCGTCTTTATTTGCGTTGACGCTGTTGGCATCTGTATCCGCAGAGCTTTCCGCCACGCTCAGGGGCACAGAGATGTCCTGAGAATAGGTCTCGCCGTTGGCGTCCTCATACTGGAGGATCATCTTACCCACAAACGCGCCGATTTTGGAGAAGCCCACCGTTACATCGGCGCTGGTGGAGCCGCCTGCCAGCAGGTCACCCACATAACAGGGGGTGGAGGCGGTCATGCCGTCCGTGGCCAGCACCCGGATATTCATAGCCTTGGCGCGGCCCATGTTGGTCAGCGGCACGGAGATGGTAGCTTCCTTATCCTTGCTGAGTGTGCCGTACACCTCCGGCGTACCGGCCAGAACATCCATCTTCTGGCTGACCGGCAGCATGATGTTCTGCGCCGCCTTACCGGCCACTGCCTCGGTAGTCTCATAGGTCAGGTTGATGCCCAGCATGGCGGGGCCAACCTCCGCGTCCTGCTTGGCCATGATCTTGTATTTCAGGATCGTCGTGCCGCCCGGCTTGATGGAGTCGGCATAGGCGGTATCCGTGCCGCCCACGCACAGCGTCAGGCCGGGAGAATTGGTGAATACCAGGCTGGAGATGATTTTCTTGGCTGTGTCATATTTGGAATTGTTGATCAGGGTCAGGCGCAGCTCCGTCTCCTCGCCTGCCATCAGGCCGGATACCTCAGTATCGTCCACATACAGCTTATAGCTCTGCACCATCACCGACATGGCGGAGGCGTCATAGCCGTCGATCACGGTAAACTGCGTGGAGAAGGAGCCCTCCGCAGGGGCGCTGTTCTCGAAATAATTTGCCTTGAATTTAATGGACTTGTTGCCAGAGGTTGCAAAGGGCGACACCGTGAAGGTGTAGTCCAGATACTTCACCTCGCCGCTGGCCCAGTAGTCGAAGTACTTGCCCAAATTGGTGGAATCGATCACGAAGGGGAACTCGTCCAGCGCGGCAGAGACCACGGGATAAACCGTCACGCTGGTCAGGGTACCGCCCACATTGATCACGGGGATCCGCATGGAGATAGTCTGATTGGGTGTGCCGGTAGGCACGGTATAGGAGCCGCCCGCGTTGGTACCCGCCACCTGAAGGCTGCCGAAGGAGGTAGTGACGCCGGACATATTGCCGTTGTCGGTAACGGTCACATAGGCACTGACCTTGAAGGTCACGTCCTCGGTGATGGTGGTGCCGTTCACGGCGTCCTCACGCCACACGGTGGCGTTGACCTTGAAGGGCGCGGCATAGCGGCCCTTGCTGGCGAACTCGCTGATCTTGAACTCGAACCACACCTCCGCCGTGGAGTTGTAGGACATATCCTTTAAGTGCTGCACATCGCTGGCATAGATCAGCTCAAAGGGCCAGTTGGACACGCTGGCGTCGGTAGGCACATCGGGATAGATGTTGATGTTGCGCAGCATGTATTTCTCGCTGGGCAGATATTCCTTGTTCACCGCCAGCGGCAGCACGATCTTCACCACCTGACCGGGAACGCCTTTGGGGGACTGTGCGCCGGTATCCATCAGGATCAGGGCGTTGGCGTCGCTGGGTATGACCTTGATATCCGTGTTGGGCTTTTCGTCTGTAACCGAGACCCCGCTGACGCCGGCATCCTCTCCGTTTTCGTAAGACGTGTAAGCCTCAATGGTGCTGTCATCTATCACATCCTCTGTGACCTCTTCCGCCATAGCGACGGCGGGCAGCAGGGATACTGTCATCCATACGCAGATCAACAGGGCCAGTACCCGTTTTACCGTTTCTCTTTTCACTGTGCGTTCTCCTCTCCGGTGTGGTGATTTTCTATCTCTATCTTTCCGTCGCTGAAATAGACGGTACGATCCGTGTAACACTGCATCTGCGGGTCATGGGAGCTGAGGATGAAAGTGGTGTTCCGCTCCCGGAAGATCTCGCACAGCAACTCCATGACCTCCTGGCCGGTACGGCTGTCCAGATTCCCGGTAGGCTCGTCCGCCAGCACGATGGAGGGCTCCGTAATAATGGCCCGTGCGATGCTGACGCGCTGCTGCTGACCGCCTGACAGCTCCGCAGGCCGGTGATCTACGTGTCCGCGCAGTCCCACGCGGCTCAAGGCCTGCCACGCCAGCCAGTTCCGTTCATCCTCCGGTACGCCCCGGATGGCCAGTGGCAGCGCCACATTCTCCAATGCTGTGTATTGGGGCAGATTGTTGTAGCTTTGGAACACAAAGCCAATATAGCGGCGGCGGAACCTTGTCCGCTGCTCCTCGTCCATAGCCTCCAAATGATGCTTGCCTCGGACAATGATCTCACCCTCCGTGGGCGGCTCAAGACCTGCCAGCATATTCAGCATGGTGGACTTACCGGAGCCGCTGCGGCCTGCGACACAGACAAATTCGCCTTGCAGCACGGACATGTCCACGCCATCCAGCGCACGAACCGTGTTGCCGCCGACGGTGTAGTGCTTCTTCAGCCCCACCGTCCTGATGATGGTTTTTCGTTCACTCATAGTTCTCTCTCGCTATCTCAAATGTGGAGGGCGGCAGCACATAGTTCCGCTCCTCCGCTGTCAGGCCGAATTTGATCTTGATGCGTTCCAGCTTTCGCATCCACGGGTCGCCCAGCGCCCACAGCACCAGGAACGTACACAGTCCGTGGCAAAAATCAAAGAAGAAGCTGGATACATAGGCCGCGCCTACCGTCTGCCAGGTGATGGGGCTGACGTAGCCGATGATGAAATACAGGTTCATGATCCAGCCGTACAAAAAGCCGGACAGAAAACCGTACAGGCACAGTCGTAGGGGCGCATGGTCGGTGAGCTGCCGCACAAAATGCAGCAGGTCGCCCCTGTTCGTATTCTCCGGACACAGCCTGTCCCACAGCTTCGCCGTGAAGTGGGGGCGGTTCTTTTCCGCAAACACACCGGCATTCTTCAGAATTCCCGCCAGAAAGCCTACCAAGCCCCAGGTGAACATCTGCCACGGCGTCCACGGCCCCTGTCCGAAAATGAAGTTGCTGACAAAGGCGGTCAGTGCGCCGGTAAGAAAGCCCGCCTCCGGCCCAAAGGCCACCGCCGTGATGATAATGATGGCGGAGCAGGGCTTGAAGTTGGGCAGGGGGATGATCTCAAATACCGTGCGGCCCACAACGCCAATGGCCGCCATCACCGCGATAGGCACCAGTTCACGGGCCTGAGGTTTTTTTCTATCGAATACCAGAATAAAGGGTATCGCGGAGGCCAGCAGAAACAGCAGGCCCAGCAGGATATCCGAATTCAGGATGATATAATCCCAGAAGGTGCGGGAACCCATCGGATTGACTGCGGGACGGTGGCTGTGGTAATAGCCGAAGGCCACCATCAGGGCGGGCAGCACCAGAAGGATCACCCACGCGGCGGCTCTGGTTCTTTTGCTGACAAAGAGCTTCGACACGACGCGATCACCTCCTCACAGGTAATGTCCGTGGGGAAATGCTCCGCCGCGATGCGGTTGGCGTCGGTGGTATAGAAGCGGTTGCCTGCGAAGAAGGCATGGGGCTCGCCCTCAGACAGCAGCAGCCCATCGAACATCAGGGCGCAGCGCGTGGCATAACGGGCGGCGAACTCCACATCGTGGGTCACGATCAGGATGGACGTGCCCTCTTGGCATAGTTCCCGCAGCAGCTTTGCCAGTTCCGCCTTGGCGTAGGCGTCCAGCCCCTTGGTGGGCTCGTCCAGCAGCAGCACCGTGGCCTCCCGCAGCAGCAGCTTGCCTACGGCAAGACGCTGGATCTCGCCGCCGGACAGGTCGTAGGGATGCCGCGCCAGCAAAGGCGTCAGCTCCAGCCTCTCCGCCATCTGCACGGCCTTGGCTTTGTCCTGTTCGGCGCTGTCCAGCAGCTCCTTCTCTACCGTATCGGCCACGAACAGCGACCGGGCGTTCTGAGGCAGCATACAGAGCCGCTGGCCCTTCGCCAGCTTCACCTTGCCACGATAGGGCTTCTTGAAATTCGCCAGCGTTTGCAGCAGCGTGGTCTTGCCCGCGCCGTTGCCGCCCAGCAGGCACAGCAGCTCGCCCTCCCGGAGCGTCACATCCGTGCCACGAAGAATGTCTTTGCTTTTTTCGGTATATCGGAACCAAAGTTCCTTGCCCTCCAGAACAGCAGGGCGCTTTGCTTCTTTCTCGTTTTTTGTAGCTTCAGGCGGGGAGACTTCCTCCGTGATGGGCAGCAGCCGCTCCAAGCGGCGGCGGCCATCCCGCACCGTCAGGGGCAGCTCGTCCGTCTGCTCCAGCTCACTGAAAATACGGACAGCGGCAGGCAGTCCGAAGTAAATGCGGCTCTTTTCCGCGCTGCCGGACAGCTGCCGCGCGATCTCAGCCGGTGCACCATCTGAAAGGATGCGGCCCTTGTCCATGGTCACCACCCTGTCAGCGGCGGGGAATACCTCGTCCAGCCGATGCTCTGTCATAAGGATGGCAACGCCCAGCTCACGGTTGATCCGCTGTACGGTCGCCAGCAGATTCCGGGCAGCCAGTGGGTCCAGCATGGAGGTGGGCTCGTCCAAAATCAGCAGCTTCGGCTCCATGGCCAGTGCCGAGGCCAGATTCATCAGCTGCTTCTGCCCGCCGGACAGCTCCGTGGTCTTGGCACGGAACCACGGCTCCATGCCGAAGAAAGCGGCCATCTCCGCCACACGGCGGCGGATCACCGGCACGCTCAGCGCCATATTCTCAAGGCCGAAGGCCAGCTCGTGCCATACGAAATCGGTGACGATCTGGTTATCCGGGTTCTGCTGTACGAAGCCGATCTCCGCCGCAGCGGTCAGCTCCGGCAGTTGGGAAAGGGGCGCGTCCTTATAAAAGGTCTCGCCGGCTCTTGCCCCCACAGGCAGCAGGCCGGGCTTGGCATGGCGCAGCAGTGTGGTCTTGCCGCAGCCGGAGGGGCCGCACAGCACCACATACTCCCCCTTATGTATCTCCAATGAGACGTCGTCCAGTGCCCGCATGTCAGCCAGCGGGTAGGAGAAGCTCAGGTGTTCAAACCGTAAGAGTGCCATCTAATGGCCTCCTTTGTTTCAAGGATACCGGGCAGGAACATCAGCACGGCGTAGAACGCGAACATGGTATAGCTGGCACTGCCCAGCACCACCGGCGTCATGGCGGGATAGAACTCCATAGTGCCATGGCCGAAGGCGCGGGCGGTGATGCAGATACCCGCCACCGCCAGCACAAGGCCCAGTGTTCGGGCATCCCGGCTGTCGAAGCGGAACAGGTGAAAGGTGGTGCGCCGCTTTGCGCCGTAGCCGCGGGACTTCATAGAGTCCGCGGTCTCCACCGCCGCCTCCATGCTCATGGTCAGCAGCACCGACAGATTCCGCAGGGCGCTGCCTAGCTTTTGCAGCAGGCGCGTGCCCTCCTCCTGTAACATGGCCTGAGACTGCCGGATCTCACGGCGGTTCTGCTGAAGCTGGGGGATGAACCGCAGCGTCATGGTGATCAGCAGCGACGTACCGGGAAAGGGCTTGCCGAACAGGTACAGGAACTTATCCGAGGTCATGACCTCCTGATAGCAGGTAAACCACATAATGACCGCGCACAGGGAGCAGCCGGACACCAGACCGTAGCACACGGCTTCCAGCGTGTACCACAGGTGATTGATGGTAAAAAGCATGGTCACGCCCCGATGGTTGAATAGCGGATTGGCGAGGGCGATCAGCAAAAACATAGGCCCCACAAACCGCATGGTGTGGCCGTAGGCCCTCCAGCCTCGCAGCCGGATGGAAAACCAGCTGGCGCCGAGAAAGGACAGCGCCACCGTAACGGGGTGCATGCATCCCAGCGTCAGACCCAGCACCAGCACGAAGTACGCCATACTGACCGCCGGATGCAGGTTCCCGAAGAAACGCATCCGGGTATCAGTCATGGTTATCCTTCCAATCCTGAGCACCTTCCCACCAACCGCCATCTAGATCAAGGCCAAGGTCGCAGGTGTAATTCCACTCAATGACCTCGCCGGGCTTGACGTAGTACACGCCGCAACCGTAGTTGGGATACCAGTCGTTGACACAGTACATCCAGCCGCTCCAGCGGCCGCCATCGAACTCATAGAGGTTGTTGATGCCCTCCACATAGCAGCCGCTGGAGGTGCCGCCCCGATAGGACATGTGGATCTTGTACTTTTCACACACAAAGGCGAGGACGTCGAAAACCGTGTCGCCCTCCTTCACCTCCACCGTGGTTACCGGCAGGATCACGCCGGAGGCCGGGACGATGCCCGCCCACTTGCTCTCCAGATGCATACCGTTATTCACCGCCGTATCGCAGCGAATGGTAATGGTGACGGTGTTTTTCTTGCTTTCGGGCTTCTGCTCGGGGGTAGGCGCGGGGGTGTTGCTGTCCTCGCCCTTCTGGTCGTCCTTTTTATTGTCGTCCTTTTTGCCGCCGGAATTGGACGGCTTGTTGGCGGTATCCTCCTCCGGGGTGGTAGAAGGCGTCTGGTCTGTCTTATTGCCCTTGTTGCCCTGCGGCGCATCTCCGGAGCCCTGGGCATAGAAATCCGCCACGCTGTCAGGCTTGCTTTGGGACGGGGTAGTTGTTGTTTCCTTTTTGCCGAAGCTGAAGGCCTCCGTAAACCAGGAATACCACGGCTTTTCCTCTTCGGGTTGGTCGGTATCCTCTCCCACATAATCCAGATCCAATTCGCCGCTATTGCCGGCAGTGCCGGTCTGGGCGCAGGCGCACAGGCTCAACAGCATCATAATTGCCAGCAGGAACGCGATGATATATCTCAGATTCTTTTTCATGTCAATTCTCCTTCAGCCATTAGGGCTGTTGATTTTGAGGATGCGGGAGGGGCCGGCAAACCCCTCCCGCTATGGAAAAGACAACGGCATTTGCCGTCTCGACTTGCCTTTTGCGGATTTGAGGATGGGGGACGGGGCGGCTTAAACCCCGTCCCCCTATGGAAAGCTGACAGTCTCCGTTCAGACTGTCTCGGCTTGACTGGGGTTAATTGCTGCGGATATTGTATCAAGTGCGGCTTCAGCGGAGGTCTCTGCCAAGGTGAGAGCCTTTGCTTCAGCCTCCGCCTTCTTCTTCGCCGCCCATTCAGCCTTAGCAGCCCGCTCCGCACGCTTTTTGATAGCCTGCTCCTTCTTTCGCTGCTCGGATTGCTCCAGCTTGCGCTGCCGCTTCTGCCTTCGCTCCTCGCGAAACAGCGGTTCTTGCTTCACCTTTTCCGCCTTATAGCGAGCGGTGTCGCGCAGCTTGCGCATGGAACGAGGCTGCGGCAGCCTTGCCGCCGCCATCGCGGCTGCCCAGCTGCCAAAACGCTGCTCAATAAACGTACCGCCATCCACTTCGCTGGGGGATGGGCTGTGACCCAGCGAGATGGCACACCGGCTCAGATACCGCGCCAGCTGCGGCAGCGGCGTATCTGCGTTTCGCTCGGCAAATGCTTCGTCACGCGCTTCCAGTGCTGCTACAGCCCTTTTGACTATTTGGTTTTGCGCCCACGCCTGAAAATCAATGGGACGTCCGCCGCGTTGAGACATAGTAACACTCCTCCTTATTACGAAAAAATGCCGGACAAACCCCTTCTCAGGGGATGACCAGCGACATTTTGGCAAGAAAAAACGCTGACAAAATCCGTCAGCGCACGCTCCTGCCCTCGTCACAGCGAGAGAGCGCCACTGTGTACCAAAGATCCTTGACCGTGCAATTCTCCTGCCCTCGCGCCACAAGGCTTTCGCCTTTCGTACATGATCTACCTTCTCAGAAGATTCCTCCCAATGGCGGTATTACCCAACAGCTTTCGCCGCTTCGACCATTTCCTTGCGCTCACAGTGCCGTCCGCAGAGGGTTTCTAACCCAAATTCCTTTTAGGCTGCTGCCTGATCTTTTGCATATAAAAAGATCTTTACGACCAACACAGCCACACGGTGTCACCGGATCATATTTACTTGTCTGTTGCAAATGAATGAGGCCACTGCGGTTTGTGCATACTGCAAAGTGTCAGCACACGCTCTGGGTATTTCGTAAATCATATACAATTTACGACCCCTGCGTCTGCGCGTCTTTGCAGTGCATCGCTTTGCGGCATCTCTGACGGAATTTTTGACGGAGTTAAACTGCCCCACGTACTTTCAATCGGGAGAAAGCATATACTCTGCACCGCCTGCTTTTTATGTGCCAGAGAGGAATGCACATAGGTCTGTAATGTCGTCCGTATATCAGCGTGGCCCAGCAGCTCGCTGAGGCTCTTGATGTCCACGCCGCTTTCCATGCACCGTGTCGCGTAGGTATGCCGCATAGCATGAAAATTTCGATAGCGGGTACCGCAGCGTTCCAACAGCTTCCGATACCGGTATTGCAGTGTGCGCGGCTCCATTGGCGTGTTCGTATTGGTCAGCAGGTAGTTATCTTTTTGAATATTCTGCGTGGCTGTTTTCAACAACTCCAGCATATCATTGGGAATTGCCACAAGACGTACAGAACTGCTGCTTTTAGGGGATTGCACCACCAGATGTGTCCCGGAAGCATCGCGTACACGGGCAGCCGAGCGCTCAATTCGCAGAAAGCCGGAGCGGTAGTCAATGTCGCTTTTGCGCAGAGCGCAGATCTCACCAAGTCGCAGCCCCGTGTTCAGCACCAGAAGGATACACAGCCCTGTGATGTCCGGGGCCTCCAGGATCTTCTGCGCCAGCAGGGCTATCTCGTGATCGGAAAATACTTCAATCTTTTTGCCGCGATATGCGGGCAGCTCCACATCCCGGCCGGGG
>OHEB01000330.1_pt1 | contig 20837 bp, 10 predicted proteins | sample 1567081 | NCBI WGS metagenome assembly OHEB01 (sample SAMEA3879569, study PRJEB24766) | human gut metagenome | biome: human-associated habitat; feature: feces | place: USA | collected 1985/1987 | reverse complement strand
AGGTTGCGGTAAGCAAGAACAAACCGTTGTTGTGGCTGTGTGGCATATTTTATGTAATCGCGCCGCTTTTGGAAAAGCCGAATTCAATGTGGGCGGCTCCTTTGTTCTTTTATCTTTTTATTTTAATGGCGGATTTGATGTCTGCTGATGCCGGAGGCGTGTTTGCGAACAGCGGAGAAAGATTCCGTTGTATCGTGTTTGCTACCGGTTTTACCAAAAAGGGAGGGGAACGCCGTTTGAGCGAAGGCGTGTTTATCAAAGCCAAAGGATTGCATATCGTCGATATGTTTCCGGTTACAGACTGCCGGGAAAGGCTGCTGGACGAGCGGACGCTGATTATCAAGCCCAAAGATTTTTCTTCCTGCTGCCTGTATAGTGCGGCTTATCCCAAAGGGCTGATTTTAGGCGAGGCGGTTGATGACGCGTTAGTGTTTTTCTATAGCAAAAAAGCAAAAATGCTGCGGGTTGCAGAGCCGGGCCTGCTTGGCAAAGTTTCGGGGATTGCCGGCGTTGCGGCGGGAGATGAAATGATGTCCGATTTTTGGGGCGAGGCGACATACGTTGCGCTTGATGGCGGAGAGAGTATTGACGCGGCCGAGTACGACAGTTTTTGCGACGCATATCGCGTTGATGAAACACGATTTCTCCGCGCCGAACAACACGACGGTTCATGTCTGGTGTTTGAGGCTTTATTTTCCAATGGTGAAGCGGTTGCGGCGTTTCGGGTTGAAAATGTGCCGGAAATCTTTTTTGCAGACGAAAACGGCAGTCGGAAAAGGCTGCATTACGATGCGGAAAAACATGCGTATGCCGTGGCGTGAAAACAGAAAAAACATAAAAAACGGAAGCATTGTGCTTCCGTTTTTTTGTTAAGAATCAGCTTTACCAGGAATAGGTTATTCCCATACGATAGGCCGTATCTGCGCTGCCCCAGGCGGCACCGACATTTAACAGAACGTTGTCGTTTATCCAGTGGAAGCCGCCGAGCGCCATTGCCGTTTCGCCTTCGTACATGCCTGTACCGAAAGAAAGCTGCGTGTTGCCGGTGGCGCGGGCATTCGGCACCAGAGCCGTCATGGCAGACATGGTGGCCATACCGGCATTGAAGTCATCGCGCAGATCATTAATGTCGCCGCTTAACTGGTAATAGCGAGAATCCAAATTGTGAATTTGGTTATCCAATCCGGCAACGGCGTCGGTTAGATTGGTGGCGCCGGAGACGTAATGCGTGTTGGCCAGTTTTGATGTGTTGCCGATGGCGGTATTGACTGCGGCAATGTTTTGATTGACTGTATTGCTTGATGATACGTCGTTTTGTGCGGTACCCAAATCTTCTGCCGTACCGATGTTGGAGGCGATTTCGCTGATGGCGGTGGAAATGTCTGCACCGGCTGTGGCGAGATAGTTATTGGAACCGTTGGCGTTGGTATAGTTATCGCGGTTGCCGATGGCAGAATCCAAAGATGTCAGATGATTTTCCACCGTGGTACCGTCGGCCAGGTTGCCCTGATGCTGGTCGCCCAGTTTGTCGGCGAGGCCGTGAATAGTGCCCAGGGACTGGTCTATGTTGTTGATGGCCTCAACAATCGTTTCCGGCGCATCCTCAGAACCATTAGACAGGTTTTTGTTGCCGACGCCGAGCTGGCTGATGTCGCCGACCGTCTTATTGACGGTATCTTCAACCCGGGTGCCGATAGTATTGTCAACCGAGTTTTGAACTTTTTCGTCAAGCCCTTCGTTGGTAACGTATTTTTCATCGGCTTTGGCAAAGATGTTTTCTTCAACCGTTGATAATTGGGAATCGGTGTAGTCTTTGCTCTCCTGCAGGCTGTCTGCAATATTGCCTTCCAGCTCGGTTTTAGCGGTGTTTATGTTGCCTTGCAGTTCAGTTTTGGTATCGGAAATCGTGCCGTTTAATTCGTCTTTGGCCGTATTTACCGCCGTGTCTATCGCACCGCCTTCTTTGGTGATGTCGTTAATCTGGCCGGACAGTTCGGTTTTGGCCTGCTCAAGCTCTGTTTTATCCGCTTTGCCGCTTTCCAAATCGTCAATGGCTTCCGTATTGGCGGTGATGGCGGCCGTGTTGCCGGCGACGGCGGTGTTGGTTTTTTCCAGCTCCCCGTCTAAGGCCGTAACCGTTTCGTTGGTTTTGTTGAGTTCGCTTTCAAGGTTGGCCACATTTTGGTCGGTGGTTTCCAGCTTGCCGTTTAAATCGGAGACGGTTTGGTTGGTTTTGCCCAGTTCATCTTCCAGCGCCGTTACGTCGGAAGCATCGGCTTTGCCGGCCAGCTGTTCGTTTACATAAGACGTGTCGGCTTTGTCCGCCAGGCTGCTCTCAAGGCTGTCAACTTTTTTGTTGGTATCAGAAAGCGATGTTTCCAGATTGCCGACTTTTTCATTTGTGTCAGAGAGGGAGTTTTCCAAGTTGCCGACTTTTTCGCTGGTGCTGGCCAGCTCGCCAGAAACTTTATCAATATTTCCCTGCAATTCGTCTTTGGTACTTTGCAGCTCTTTATCCGTTGCGTAGGTGTTATCCAGATTGGCAACGGTATCCTGCAAGCCGCTGATGTCGTCTTTAACCGTAGCCATGTCGTCTTTAACCGTAGCCATGTCGCTTTGCAGATTGTCAATATCCGTTTCTGCCGTATCCAGGCGCCCGCCAAGTTCGGTTACATCTTCGGCGACATCGTTAATGCTGCCCTGCAGTTCGTCTTTGACGGCAGTGAGTTCTTCATTGCTGGCAAAGGTTTCATCCAGACCGCCCATAACATTGTCAGTTACGGTTTGTTCCAGCTTCTCAGTCTGCTTGTTGATTTCGTCGCTGACGGCGCTGCTGACCGTATCGCCCAGCTGGTCGGTAATGGTATTCTGGACGGTTGAGGCCAGTTCGTCCTGAGAAACGTATTGCCCGTCCAGTTCTGTGGATATTTCATTCTTAATCGTATCTAGATTGTCCTTGCTGACAAATTTATTGTCGGCTTCGGTTTTGCTGTATACATCGGAAGCGTCAGCTTTGTTGTTTAACTCGTCTTTGGTGGCGTAGTTGTTCAGATCGTTTTTTGATGCATACAGGCCGTCGGCGGTATCTTTGTCCAGCAGACCTTCGGTGGCTCCGGCAACGGCACTATTAACGTAGCTTTCACTGGCCAGGCCGGTGGTTGCTTCCGAAATGGCACTGTTCATATCGTCTTTTGAGACTTTGTCGGCGATTTGCGTTTCCAGAGCACCGGTTGCGGAGCCGACCGCGCCGGCGACGGCGTCATTTAATTCGCCGTCGGTAACATAGCCTTCCAGAGAATTACTGATTTCGGTTTTGGCAGAGTCAACGGCACTGTTGACGTACTCTTCAGAGGCAAGTCCTTCGGTGGCCGTATTAACGGCATCGTTTATTGCGCTTTGCATTTCTTCACCCGAAGCCAGGTCGGCCAAATCTTCTTTGGTGGCATAGTTGCTGCCGGCTTCCGTGACGGCATCGTTGATGGCCGTATCAATTGTCCCGCCCTCGGCTACGCTGTCGGATATGGCCTGCGTAATGTCGTCTTTGGTGGCGAAATTGCCTTCTTCAATCGCGGAAGAAACCTGTTCGCTGACGGCGTTTTGGATGGTGTCGCCTGAGGCAAGGTCTTTCGTTGCCTGATTTATGGCCTGCGTAATGCTGCCTTCTTCTTTAAGAGCGTCGGAAATTGCCGTGTTGGCGACTTCTTCGGCCGTGCTGCCGATGGTGTCGGAAATTTCGGTTTTGGCATTATTGATGGCATCATAAACCTGGTCGCCGCTGACAAGGTTATCATGGCCGTTGCCGATGCCTTCGCTTGTGTCTGTGGCTTTGTCTATGGCTGACTTTATGGAACCGCCGCTTTCAAGGGCCGTTTCTATGCCGATGTTAATGCGGTTGTTGGTGAAGGTATAAATTTGTCCGCCACTTTCCAGCGCCGTATTCAGGTTGCTGTTAAAGACGGAAGTTGCCGTATTTCTGACGTTGGCTTCCAGCCCGGTTCCAGAGTATGTGGTGCCGGAAGATATGTTGTTTATTTTTGTATTTTGTTCGTCTTGTTCTTCTTCAAGAGCGGCAATGTCATTGCTGTTTTGGTCAATTTTTCCTTCATTTGTGGTGATGCGATTGGACAGTTCGGTAACCGTTGTGGTATCGGCTTTGAGTGCCAACTCGCTTTCAACAGTTTTGCTCAAATTGTCGACGGCTGTTTTGGCTTCGGACGCCTGAGTTTTGGCTGTGGTAGCGTCTTCCTGTGTGGTACGCAGATTGGCCGCGGTGGCATAAGCGGTATTGCCAATCATATTGATACTGTTTTGCAGAGTGGTAAGGTCGCTATTTGTCAGGTAATTGATTTGGGTATAGCTTGATCCGGATTCATCGCTGGCAATCCATCCGGTTCCTTTATTAAACTGAATGGATTCAAAAGTGTCTTCCTCATTATTTGTTGTCTGGGCATGGACAATTGAGGCCGTACTTAACAAGCAAATAGCGGTTCCTGCCAGTAAGATATTTTTGTTCATGGTTTTGTCCTTTGATATAGGTTGCCTTTGTTTTTTGGAGTGTGTCGTGCTGATTTTTTGGGGTCGTTTAAAATATACATCTTTAGTTTTATTTACGTTTTTTTAACTGATTGATTGTTATAAAAATAAAGAAACAGTTCTGTTGATTTTAAACGACCCTTTTTTTTCAGCAGTCCGGATTGTTCGCAAGGGTAAGGAATACAAGAATGTAAGAACCAGTGCGAAAAAAACTGTACAGTAAGGGAAATATTAAAACTGAGAAGAAAAACGGCGAAAGCAGGGAATGGCTGGTTTTTATATCTATTGACTTTTGGGGGCAGACGGCGCTATATATACCTCTATGAGCAATCAATTTGAAGTGGTCAGCCCGTTTGAGCCGTCGGGAGACCAGCCGGAAGCAATCAGGCAACTGTGCGACGGCCTGAGAAGAGGCGAAAGAAACCAAGTTCTGCTGGGCGTTACCGGTTCGGGCAAGACCTTTACCATGGCCAAAATCATTGAGGAGATGAAGAAGCCGACGCTGATTATGGCGCCGAACAAAATTCTTGCGGCGCAGCTGTATGCGGAGATGAAAGAGTTTTTTCCGCACAACCATGTTGAGTATTTCGTATCCTACTACGACTATTATCAGCCGGAAGCATATATTCCGAAGACTGATACCTATATTGAAAAAGATTCTGCGATTAACGAGCAGATTGACCGGATGCGGCACGGAGCGACGCGTAACGTTTTGGAAGAGAAAGACGTGATTATCGTGGCGTCGGTGTCATGCATTTACGGTTTGGGAAGCATGGAATCGTATTCGGCGATGGCGTTTTCGCTTAAAAAAGGCGACTGCATTGAGCCGAAAGAAATCTATAAAAATCTGGCGTTGCTGCAATATGAGCGCAATCAGGCGAATTTCGTGCGTTCTACGTTCCGGGTTAAGGGCGATACGCTGGATATCTTTCCGGCGCACTACGAAGACCGCGGGTGGCGGGTATCTTTCTTTGGCGACGAGATTGAGAAAATCAGCGAGTTTGACGTTTTGACCGGCAAAAAAACCGCGGATTTGGAAGAGATTACGATTTATCCGGCGAACCATTATGTTACGCCGCGTCCGGCATTGTCGCAGGCGATGATGCACATTAAGGAAGATCTGGCTTTGCGGCTTGACGAGCTGAGGCGCGACAACAAGCTGGTGGAGGCGCAGCGGCTGGAGCAGCGGACGCGGTTTGACCTGGAGATGATGGAAACGACCGGGCACTGCAAAGGGATTGAAAATTATTCACGCTATCTGACCGGACGTGCGCCGGGCGAGCCGCCGCCGACGCTGTTTGAGTATTTTCCGAAAGACGCGCTGCTGTTTATTGACGAGAGCCACATTTCGGTGCCGCAAATCGGCGGCATGTATCGCGGCGACCGCAACCGCAAATCCACGCTGGCTGATTACGGGTTCCGGCTGCCGTCGTGCGTGGACAACCGGCCGTTGAAGTTTGAGGAATGGGACAGGTTTCGCGCGCCGACAATTTTCGTTTCGGCGACGCCCGGCGATTGGGAACTGGAACAGAGCCACGGCGTGTTTGCCGAGCAGGTTATCCGCCCGACGGGGCTGATGGATCCGGTCTGCGTGGTCAAGCCGGTGGAAGACCAGGTTGACGATTTGATGGCGGAATGCCGCAAGGTGATTGCCAAGGGCGAGCGGGCGCTGGTTACGACGCTGACGAAAAAGATGGCGGAGGATTTGACCGAATATCTTAAGGAAAACGGGATTAAAGTGCGGTATCTGCATTCGGATATTGATACGCTGGAACGCATTGAGATTATCCGTGACCTGCGGCAGGGCGTGTTTGACGTACTGGTCGGGATTAACCTGCTGCGCGAGGGGCTTGACATTCCCGAGTGTTCGCTGGTGGCTATTCTCGACGCGGACAAAGAGGGTTTTTTACGCTCGACGCGGTCGCTGATTCAGACTATCGGGCGGGCGGCGCGCAATGCCGAGGGGCGCGTGGTGCTGTATGCCGACAAGATGACGGATTCAATCAAGTTTGCGCTGGACGAGACCGAACGGCGGCGCAAGAAGCAGTTTCAATATAACCTGGAGCACGGAATTACGCCGAAGACGATTAAAAAGGCGATTTCGTCAGTATTGCAGACGATGACCGAGGCAGAGGGTGACAAGGAGCTGACGGCGCCGATTGCCCGCGACAGGATTGAAAACATCGCCAAAGAAATCAAGCGGTTGACCAGGGAAATGAAACAATACGCGGCGGATTTGGAATTTGAACAGGCGATGAAGTGCCGCGACGAAATTAAGAGGCTGGAATCCATCCGGCTGGTCGTGGAGGATTAGGAACCGGCCGCGGAAAACTCGGAAACCGGGCTGAACGGCATTGCGGCAAAACAGCAGGTTTGCGGCGAGCAGAAAGGCTGGCAGAGCAACGCGGCAGAACAACGGGGTTGTGGCAGAGCAGAAAGGCTGGCAGAGCAGCGGGGCGCAGAACAACAGGTTTCGCAGCAGAGCAGAAAGGCTGGCAGAGCAACGTGGCGCAGAACAACGGGTTTGCGGCAGAGCAGAAAGGCAGGCAGAGCAATGCGGCAGAACAGCAAGTTTGCGGCAGCTCCGGGGGTTCCGATTTGGGAGCAGGGCAGGCGTTGCATCTTTTGTTACATTTTTTCCGGCGCTTTGAAACCCAGAATGTTAATGCATATATCCAAAACCTTCAGTGTCAGGGTAATCAGCGCAACGAGCGACCGCAGGGTCGTTTTATCCTCTTCTGCCAAAATCTTTTTATCGTGGTAGAAGACGTTGAACTTGTTGGAAATCTCGTACACATACGAACAGATGATGGAGGGGGCATCTTTTTTGAGCGCTTCGCCAAGCGTGTGGCTGAAACGGGTCAGCGTCAGAGCCAGGTCGCGTTCGCTGGCAGTGGTGAAAGCGGCAAAACGGCAGGCGGTTCCGGATGCAGTTGTGTTGGACGAAACAGCAGCGGCAATCTCCGGATGGCGTTCCTTAAGCTTGGCAAGAATGGACTTTATCCGCACCATGGTATAAAGGATATACGGCCCGGTATTGCCTTCAAACGAGGCAAACTTGTCAATGTCAAAAATATAATTGCTTTCGCAAGGGTTCATCAGGTCGCCGTATTTGATGGCGGCGAGGCCGATGGTCTGTTTCAACTGCCGCAGTTCGGCTGCGGGTATTTCCTCTTCGCCTTTAATCGCAACTTTGCTTTCTACCGTATCCAGCAGTTCGGAGAGTTTCATCGTGCCGCCGGAACGGGTTTTGAAGGGTTTGCCGTCTTTGCCGTTGACGGTGCCGAAACCGATGAACGTCAGTTCGGTTTCGGGGCGGGTTACGCCGGTTTTGCGGGCGCAGCGGAAAACGCGCTCAAAATGCAGCGCCTGGCGTTTGTCGACAACATACATGACACGGTCCGGGCGGAAATCCCGTTCGCGCTGGACGAGGGTGGCAAGGTCGGTCGTTTCATAAATTGCGCTGCCGTCGGATTTCAAAATAATGCACGGCGGGATTGGCGCGGTATCGCTTTCTTCTTTGACATCTACGACGAGGGCCCCTTCGCTTTCATAGGCGAGCCCCTTGTCTTTCATCATCCTGACCATATCGGGAATAAAAGGGTCGGCATCGCTTTCGCCGAGCCAGAAATCAAAGTCGACGTCCAGCCGCGCATAGTTGCGCTTTAAGTCGGGAACGGAAACGCCGACGATATGGCGCAGCAGGGCGCGGTAACCGCGGCGTCCGGACTGCATTTCCTGCGTGGCGGCGCGGGCAGCGGCCAGATAGGCTTCGTCTTCTTTGGATTTGGCGGAAGCAAAAGGATAAATCTGCTCCAAATCTGCCAGAGTGAACGGCGCTTCCTGCGGGTAGTCCCCGGCATAATTTTCGTCAAAATACGGCAATTCGGGATGACGGAGGGAGAGTTCGTGAATAATCAGCCCCATTTGCAGCCCCCAGTCGCCCAAGTGCGCATCGGCAATGACCTTGTTGCCGGCAAAACGGTTCAGGCGCTTTAAGCATTCGCCGATAATGGCCGAGCGCAGATGCCCGACATGCAGCGGTTTGGCAACGTTCGGCCCGCCGTAGTCAATGACGACGGTGCGGGGATTTTCAACCTTGGCAAAGCCGCAGTTTTCGCTCTGGCTCATTTCTTCCAGATAACAGGCGATGAATTCGTCTTTGACGGTGATGTTGATAAATCCGGGGGCGACGACGGAAACGGTTGCGACGACATCGTTGGCAGGCAGTGCCGCAGCCACGTCATCGGCGATTGCCAGCGGAGCTTTGCGATATTGTTTGGCGGCGGACATGGCGCCGTTGCACTGAAACTGGCATAAGTCCGGGCGAGCCGAAACGACAACGCGCCCCAAGGCGGCGTCATAACCGGCAGCGGAAAAACCCGCGGAAAAAATGTCGCTTAATTTGTCAATAACCGTTTGCACGAAAGGTCTCCTTCAGATGGGGTGGATTTTTGGGGGATATTAAGGCGACGGGAACGTTTTGTCAAGGGGAAATGCGGGAATGGCAAGAGAGAGGGGCCGGCAAAGCGGCATGGCGGCGGGAGCATTTTGAAACGGCGGCGCGTGGAGTATTGGAAACGGCAGAGGGACGGGTGTGTTTTGAGACGGCGGCGTTATGTTGTGGATAGAACACCGCGAGCCTTGCCAAGCGGCGGCGGATTTGGCAAAATTACATCTCGGGCATTGCAGAAAAGAAAACCCGACACTATATAGAACTAATCCATACAGAGGGAAAGTGCATCCATACGGGAGAGCAGCCTCCTTTGCAAAGGATACTAAAACAGGTGCGCGGGTGCCGGTTTTTTCGAACGGGAAAGCAGAGCCGCGTGCCGCCAGGACAGGGGCGCGGGCGCTGGCTTTTTTGAACGGGAGAGCAGGGCAGCGTGCCGGTTTAGCAGTTTGTTTGAGCAATTCATAAGGATATTATAATGAGCCGCGTTGAAGATAAAGACATCAACATAGACAACCATCCGGAAGCAAAAGATGCGCTTCCGCCCGCAGATGACAAGATGATTTTGGAGAATATGGAATATCCGGTGCTGTCGCTCCGGGATATTGTGGTTTTTCCGGAAAATTCGGCATCGCTGTTCGTCGGCCGGAGCATGTCGCTTAAAGCCGCGAAAGCCGCCTATCAGTTTGGGACGCCGCTGGCGCTTTTGACCCAAAAGCAGTCGGCAACAGAGGACCCTAAGGAAAAAGACCTCTATCAAATCGGGACACTGGCGCGCATCAAGCGCTTTATTACCATGCCGGACGGGACGCTTAATCTGGCCGTTGAGGGAATCCGCCGCATCAGGGTCAAGAAACTCAATACGTTCGGCGATTATTATACGGCGTTTATCGAACCTTATGATTTGGCGGAAAACGGCGGCGACGAGGCTGAACTTAAGGCGCTGGCGGCGGTGGTCAGCGAAAAATTCCGCCAGCAGACGATTGACTATTCCAAACTGCCCAAAGAAAGCCTGATGATTGTCAACCAGCATGAAAACCTCGGCAAACTGATTGCGGTGATTATCGGCAATCTGGATATCAAAACCTCGGACAAGCAGGAGCTGCTGGAATGCCGCGACGAACGCGCGATGCTGACCAAGCTTTTGGAAATCCTTAATGAAGAAGGCGCGCGCATTGCGGCGGAAAACAAAATTAAAGACCGTGTCAAGAGCCAGATGGAAAAGAATCAGCGCGACTATTACCTTAACGAGCAGCTGAAAGCGATTCAGAAAGAGCTGACCGGGGTAGAAAACGAAGAGGAAGACGAACTGCAGCAATATGCGAAGAAAATTGCCGAATCCAAAATGAGCAAAGAAGCGCGAGCCAAAGCGAATCAGGAACTGAAAAAACTTAAGGCGGCGGGGCCGATGAGCGCGGAATCGACGATTATCCGCAATTATCTCGACTGGCTGGTGGATTTGCCGTGGGGCAAGTATTCGCCAATCAGCCATAATCTCGGCAAAGCGATAGAAATTCTGGACGAAGACCACTATGGCCTGCAGAAAGTTAAAGAGCGCATTATCGAGTATCTGGCGGTGCAGGCGCGGTCGAAAGATTTGAAGAGCCCTATTTTATGCCTGGTCGGGGCGCCGGGCGTGGGCAAAACCTCGCTCGGGAGGTCGATTGCCAGGGCAACGGGGCGCAAGTTTGTGCGCGCGTCGCTGGGCGGCATGCGCGACGAGGCGGAAATCCGCGGACACCGCCGCACTTATATCGGAGCAATGCCGGGCAAGATTATCCAAAACATCAAAAAAGCCGGCGTGTCCAACCCTCTGTTTCTCCTGGACGAGATTGATAAGCTCGGTTCGGATTGGCGCGGCGACCCGAGTTCGGCGCTGCTGGAAGTGCTGGATCCCGAGCAGAATGCGACGTTTAACGACCATTATCTGGATTTGGACTATGACCTTTCCAAGGTGATGTTCGTAACGACCGCCAACTCGCTGGATATGCCGCGGCCGCTGCTGGACCGCATGGAGATTATCCGGCTGGACGGCTATACCGAGCAGGAGAAAATTGAAATCGCCAAGCGGCATCTGATTCCGAAAGTGTTTAAGGAGAATGCGATTAAGCCGACGGAGCTGTTTATTACCGACGATGCCATCCGCGACGTTATCCGCTACTATACGTCGGAATCCGGCGTGCGCAATTTGGAACGCGAACTGGCGACGATTGCACGCAAGTCGGCGAAAGAACTGTTGCTGGACAGTGAGAAAAAGGCGGAGAAAGGCGGAAAGAGCGCCGGGAGGAGCCGCAACGGCACAGTTAATGAAAAAACGGCTAATGAAAAAACGGCGGCGGACGAGCATATTACGGTTACGGCAGACGAGCATATTACGGTTACGCCTGACAACCTGAACAAATATCTCGGCATTAAGAAGTTTCATTTCGGCGTGCGCGAGGAGAAAAATCTGGTCGGGGTTACGACCGGGCTGGCATGGACGGAAGTCGGCGGAGACATCTTGTTTATCGAAGCGGTGGATATGCCTGGCAAGGGCGTTATTAAACAAACCGGCAAACTCGGCGAAGTGATGAAAGAATCGATTGACACCGCATATTCGGTTGTGCGGTCGCATGCGCAGGCGCTGGGGATTAATCCCGAGGTGTTTGAAAAGACCGATGTGCATGTCCATGTGCCGGAGGGAGCCATTCCGAAAGACGGTCCGTCGGCGGGAATTACGATGTATACGACGCTGGTGTCGGTGTTTACGAAAATTCCGGTCAGGAGCGATGTGGCGATGACCGGCGAAATTACATTGCAGGGCAGGGTGCTGCCAATCGGCGGTTTGAAAGAAAAACTGCTTTCGGCATTGCGCGGCGGCATCAAAACGGTGATTATCCCGAAAGGCAATGAAAAAGACCTGGCGGAACTGCCGGAGATTGTCAAGAACGAATTGAAAATCGTGCTGGCGGAAAATGTCAACGATGTGTTGGCTGTGGCGCTGGAACATCCGGTTACGCCGCTTAAGACCGATACGGTGCATTAAGGCGAAGGGCTGACTGATGGAAAAAGCCGGTTTTTACCGGCTTTTTGTTTGACGTTTTGCCGCCGTGCTTTTATGCCGGGTCAGACAGGTATTGACAAAACCCGGCGGCGATATTATAGAACAATGCAACAGAATATTGTTATGGAAGTTTAATTATTTTAAATTTGATTTTATGAAAGCTAAAATTTCTAAGAAAAAGAACAGGAAGCTAAATGCCAAATCAGTAAAAAGAGAACCGGGCAAGGCCGAAGTTTTTCTGACATCGCTGCACAAAGCCGCTGAAAAGGCCTTTTATCCCAAAGCGTGGCTGGATGCTTTTTGCCGCGACTGCTGGAAGTTTGAAGACAGGCAGGAAAAATGTTTTGCCGCGCTTACAACGGTATTTAAGTTTTTGCCGCAGGCTGAACAGGTGGAGCTTATTCCGCTTTTGATAGGCAGCAGCAAGGCTTATCCGAAACTTGTCCTGTTGGCCGAGGAGCTGTTTAACGCCCTGCCGGCGGAAGAGCAGAAACGGATTAAGGTGCCGATGATTTACTGGACGATGGATGACAGGGAAACCCAGATTACGGAGGCGGAATATCGCTGGCGAAAAGAGCATGATTTGTCTTGTCGGCAGACTGAAACCGGCTATTCCCGGCCGATGAATGCGGATTTGGATTTGAAGTGTTTTTACGCCGTCCTCGGAATGCTCAGCGCTTCGGGTACAGAAACTTACATTTATCTTCGTGGCTGGTAAAACGGCCGGTTCGGAAATTTGGGAAAAGGCGCAGTCTGCGGACGGCGCTTTTTTTAGTGGGGAAGATGTGCCGTGTTGCAGAAGCGGCGGAACAAAGAACGGGTGATGTGCAGCGGGAAACGGAGAACAACGTACTGTGCAGCGGCTGTACTGTGCGGCGGCTGTTTTATGATGCGGGCAAATGAAGCAGGACGATATTTCCGCTTGACAGGGCGGGGAGTTGCGGTTATATTTCCCGTTGTTTGAATTGAGGCATACAATGGCAAAGAAAGTAAAAAAATCGGATTTTATCGCATCGGGGCAGGTGGCCGTCAACCGCCGCGCCACGTTTGACTATGCCATTGAGGAAACGTTTACCGCCGGTTTGGAATTGCGCGGTACCGAAGTCAAATCGCTGCGGCTGGGCAAGGCAAGCCTGACCGATACGTACGGTTCTTTTGCCGACGGCGAATTATTTATCGAAAACCTCAAAATTGAGGAGTATGCCAACAAAGGGTATGAAAAGCAGGAGCCGAACCGCAAGAAAAAGCTGCTGCTGACGCGCCATGAAATCAACCGCATTATCGGGGCGATGGCGAAGAAAGGCTATTCCCTGGTTGCCAAGCGGCTGTATTTTAACGAGCGCGGGCTGGCCAAGCTGGAGGTCGGCATCGGCAAGGGCAAGAAACTTTATGATAAGCGTGAGAGCATTAAGGAGCGCGAACTGAACCGTAAGCTGCGCGAGTGGTAGTCAGGGCGCGGTGTGTTGATTTGCAGGCTGCGCGAGTGGTAGCAGGGGAAGGCGTGTCGAACCGCAGGCTGCGCGAGTGGTAGCAGGGGAAGGCGTGTCGAACCGCAGGCTGTATAAGCGGTAGTCGGGGTGCGGTGCGTTGGCCGCAGGTGGTTGTCGGCGAGTTGATGAGCGGGGCGAGGAGAGAGGGCGCTGCGGACTGGCGGGTTGATGAGCGAGTGGTAGCCGAGGGTGCTGGTGCGGGTGTAATAACCCGTTATTTTTAAAAGAAAAACTTAAAAATATCTCCTGAAGTTTTAACCGGTTGTTTAGAAATGGGCGGCTAAACTCGGGGCAGCTGCCGGCGGAGGGCCTTTTTTCCGTCCGGGTTGCTCGTTAATACCGATGAAAAGGGAGATTACATGTTTAACATTAAGAAAATGACGGCTTTTGCGGCGGCGTTGGCGCCGGCATTGGCCGTGGGGGCGAGCGGGGCGCAGGCGTCCGAAATCGACCTCAAAATCCCGTCGCTGGACGTGGGTTACAATATTTTCGGCTGGGCGGTGTCCGGTACGCAGATTTTGGCTTTCGGGCTGGTTATCTGCGTTTTGGGCATGCTGTTCGGCTGGTATCAGTTTCACAAAATCAAGAATATGCCGGCGCATCAGTCGATGCTTAACGTGTCGGAACTGATTTACGCAACCTGCAAGACCTATATGAAACAGCAGGCGAAACTGCTGCTGTTGCTCGAAGTGTTTATTGCGGTATGCATTTTCTACTATTTTTACGGCCTGAACGATACGCCGCTGCCGAAAGTCCTGACGGTTCTGGGCTGGTCGGTGCTGGGTATTCTCGGCTCGTATTCGGTGGCGTGGTTCGGTATGCGCATCAACAACTACGCGAATGCGCGTACGGCTTTTTCTTCGCTTGAAGGCAAGGCGTACAAGGTAATGAGCCTGCCGCTCAAGTCCGGCATGTCCATCGGCGTGCTGCTCATCTGCGTTGAGCTGATTATGATGATGGCAATTTTGCTGTTCGTATCCAAAGAGAGTGCGGGCGCGTGCTTTATCGGCTTTGCCATCGGCGAATCGCTCGGCGCGGCGGCGCTGCGCATTTGCGGCGGCATTTTCACCAAAATTGCCGATATCGGTGCGGATTTGATGAAAATTATCTTTAAAATCGGCGAGGACGATGCGCGCAATCCGGGCGTGATTGCCGATTGCACCGGCGACAACGCGGGCGACTCCGTCGGTCCGACTGCGGACGGTTTTGAAACCTACGGCGTTACCGGCGTGGCGCTTATCAGCTTTATCGTTCTGGGTGCGGGCATGATGTATGCCAATAACGGCGATTTGGTCATGCTGGCGAACGGCGTTGATTTTCAGGCGCGTTTAATCGTATGGATTTTTGCGATGCGCATTCTGATGATTCTGACCTCGCTGTTTTCGTACTGGCTGAACGGGAAAATTTCCGAAGCGCGCTACGGCAAGGAGAAAATCTTTGACTTTGAAAAGCCGCTGACGAGCCTTATCTGGCTGACGTCGCTGACGTCGATTGCGGTAACGTTCGGCATTTCGTATGTTATGCTTTCCAACATCAGCCCCGATTTGTGGTGGCGGCTGTCGCTGATTATCAGCTGCGGCACGCTGGCAGCGGCGCTGATTCCTGAATTTACGAAAATCTTTACGTCTTCCAAATCGCAGCACGTGCAGGAAATCGTCAAGTCCAGCCGCGAGGCGGGCGCTTCGCTGAACATCATTTCCGGTATTGTTGCCGGCAATATGTCGGCGTTCTGGCAGGGGCTGGTTATGGTCGGCCTGATGGTTATCGCATTCTTTACGGCACAGGACGGCCTGGACGACTTTATGGTCTATCCGACGGTGTTTGCATTCGGCCTGGTGGCGTTCGGCATGCTCGGCATGGGGCCGGTAACGATTGCGGTCGACAGCTACGGCCCGGTTACCGACAATGCGCAGTCGGTGTTTGAACTGTCCCAGATTGAGAGCCTGAGAGGCGTCAAGAAAGAGATTGAGAAAGATTACGGTTTCAAGCCGGACTTTGAGCAGGGCAAACACCTGCTGGAAGCCAACGACAGCGCCGGAAACACGTTCAAGGCGACGGCCAAGCCAGTGCTTATCGGCACGGCGGTTATCGGTGCGACGACGATGATTTTCTCCATCATTCTGCTGCTGAACCTTAAGCTGAATTTGCTTGACCCGATGGTATTGTTCGGCATTATCCTCGGCGGCGCGGTCATCTACTGGTTCTCGGGCGCGTCAATGCAGGCGGTTTCCACCGGCGCTTACCGTGCGGTCGACTTCATTAAGCAGCACATCAAGCTTTCGGGCAAAAAGGCGGCTTCCAAGGAAGACTCGCAGGAAGTGGTGCGTATCTGTACGCTGTATGCGCAGAAAGGCATGTTCAACATCTTTATCGTGATTTTCTCGTTCACGATTGCGTTTGCGTGCTTTGATGCGAATCTGTTTGCGAGCTATCTGATTTCGATTGCGGTCTTCGGGCTGTACCAGGCGCTGTTTATGGCGAATGCCGGCGGTGCATGGGACAACGCCAAGAAGGTCGTAGAAGTCGACCTTGGCGAAAAAGGCACGCCGCTGCACGACGCGACGGTCGTCGGCGATACGGTCGGCGATCCGTTCAAGGATACGTCCTCGGTGGCGCTGAACCCGATTATTAAATTCACGACGCTGTTCGGCCTGCTTGCGGTCGAGATGGCGGTAGCGGCGCCGAAGTGCGTTTCGCTCGGCCTCGGCATCTTCTTCCTGTTGGTGGGGTTGGTCTTTGTTTACCGCTCCTTCTACAAGATGAAGATTTAAAGGGATAAATTATTGTGAACTGACTCGCAGATGGTGCTCCTCTTCGTCGCGTCGTGTACGTTTATGTACACTCGTGCTCCTTGGGAGACATCTGCGGTCTTTTCGCAAAATTTTGATTTTGTATAAAAAGTATGTTATATTAAGGCAGTTAAAAAATTATTGTGCCCGTTTGCGGCTGTTTTGTTTATGCAGAACAGCATGGTAAGGTTTATGTTTTATTATTGCAAGGGTACATACAAGAGAAATTTTTTTGAATTAAATAATCTAAAATTAACAGTATGAAAAAGAAAAATTTCTTGCGTTTTGCGGCTATAGCTGTGAGCGCAGTAGTATTGGTTGCGTGCAGCGGTGCAGAGTATCTCAACTCAAGAGGGATTGGCAGCGAGGAGAAAAACCTCGAAGTGTCAACATCCGTGAATGACGGACAAGGCGAAAGCACCGGTTCGTTTGAACAAAGCTCTACGGTTGACTTGACCGGGGATGGGACAGACGTACAACGTTTTAACCCGACAGCTTACATTAATGTGGTTCTCGAAAAGAAGCACATTGAGGTGGCAAGCGAAGCTGAGTTGGCGGTTGCTTTGACCGGCGAGGAAACGGTAAGCGACAAGAACTTTGAAGAAGGGGTGACTTTCGGCAAAGATATTGTCAAAAAGTTTACCTTTTCTGATGGGCAGGTAGCAACGGTCAGTTATGGCTGGCGGTATGAAAAAATGCCGGTTGCCAATACGACGCTTTCTACGCCGCACCTTGAGATTGACCCGGTGGTTTATGACGATTACACGTCGGAAGCTGAAGGAGAAAATCAAAAGGTAACTCTGGCTTTTAACGCTGCTTGGACGGCGAAAAACGTTACAACGCCGAATTCTGACGTTATGACGCTGCGGCCGTGGTATACCAAGTCGGTAAAAGCAGGCGACATTCCCGGTGAGCCGGTTTGGGACTTCAAACTTAACTGGAGCCTGAATGGTGAACGCCAAGGCGTGGTTGACGTGATTGTTACCAAGACAATTCCGCATTCAACGGCGGAAGACGAGGTAAAGACGTGGACTGACCAGGTGGTTGTGGCTATGGGATTAAACAGCAACAACAGCTGGTATGTGGCAAACACAGAAGTTACTTATGACTCTTATGTTACCAACGAAGGGAAAAGTTCCCGTATCAGTGGTACAGAGAGGGCATTTACGGTAGAATTTGATGACAACCGTTATAACTTCGTGCCGCATTATCGGATGCCGGGCGGCGGTTATCTCACTCCTGAGCCGACGTTTAACACGCTGGTGCGTTCCGTCAAAATCGTCTTTGACAACGGGGAAAAGCACAAAGAATTTAATATTCCGCTGGAACTTAAATTCTCACAGAGCGTGCAGTACCTGTCCGAACGTGCCAAACTGTATCCGGATGACACATATCTGGGTTCCGACGTAAGGGAATTCAGTTTCGTCAATACGGATACCAAGCAGGAGGTAATGCACCATACGGCATACACCGACCTGAAGCTGCACCCGTAACGCGCAGTACCCTGATTTAGAGAAAGCCCTTCTTGCAATGCCCCGTTTGACGGCGGCGCTGCAGAGGGGCTTTCTTTTTGTCAGCGGCAGAGAAAATCGTTGGGGCGCGGCAGGCGGCAGTGCCAAGCGACAATCGGCAGGCGGCAGTGTCAGGCGGAAACCGGCGGGCACAGACAGTAACCGGCGGGCACAGACAGCAATCGGCGGGCACAGACAGTAACCGGCGTGCACAGACAGCAGGCGGCGGGTGCGTTAATTTTGGCGGAGCGGGGCGTGGTTTAAACCTTTTTTTAAGATTATCGGTGTTATGAACAAAATATATCATTATGCCCGGCAGGCAGCTGGGTGTCAGGGGGCGGATTAATGCGCCAGATGTATGGCAGGCGGTGGATTGCCGGGAAAACGGAATCAATGCGCCATATATCGGAGGGTGCCTGATTGTCGGGAGAACGGAATCAACGCGCCATATATCGACAGATGACTGGTTGCCGGGGACGAAGGGAACAATATGTCAAGTACGGAATTTAGAACCAAAATAAAACATTTGCGGCAGAAAATCAGCAAGCTTCCGGTTGTACTCGACCTGATAGGCGGGCTGGCTTATTTATATGCATGGCTGGCGGGGAAAACGGGGAAGTTTGACGTCAGCGGAATAGACGAGTTTGAAAAGCTGATTGCCGACAATGACGGCGGCATTTTTGTTGCCTGGCACGGGCGGGCGCTGATGCTGCCCTATTTCTGGCGCAATCCGCGGCAGATGAAAGCGCTGGTATCGCCGCACAATGACGGGCGGATTATCGCACGGCTGCTTCGGGGGTTCAATATTTTGAGCATCGACGGTTCCAGCTACCGCAAAGCGCTTCCGGCGGCGCTCAGCATCGTGCACGAACTGGAGCAGGGCACGGTGGTGGCGCTTATTCCGGACGGACCCAGGGGGCCGAGGATGCGCCTGAACAAAAGCGTGATTTATTTTGCCCAGAAGACCGGCAAACCGGTTATGGGGTTTACCTACAGTTCGGAAGGGGCGTGGATTGCCAAACGGAGCTGGGACGCCATGCTTATTCCCAAGCTTTTTGCCAGAGGCGCCGTGGCGGGTACACGGCCGTTGTTTGTGCCGCCCGACGCAACCGAGGAGGAAATGGAACAGATGCGCCGTGCGTTTGAAGACGAACTGAATACGCTGACGCAGGAACTTGACCGCAAATGCGGGCTGCCGGAGATTGTGCCGGCGGAAGAGATGAAGAACAAGAGGATATAAACAAACCGGTGCGCCGGATATCGGAAAGGACCCTGACATGGTTATCGGAATTTATAAGACGCTTATTACTCTGGTGTTTCCCGTGTTGAAAGCGACCTATATCAGAAAACGGCGGCGGACGGGCAAAGAACATCCGGTGCGTTTCAACGAGCGGCTGGGGCTGTACAAACGCCCGCGCCCCGAAGGAAAACTCTACTGGATGCACGGCGCGTCGGTCGGCGAGGCGGTGTCGATGCTGCCGCTGATTGACAAGCTGCTGAAAGAAGACCCGGAGCTTTCGATTATGGTAACGACGGGGACGCTGACGTCGGCGGAAATTATGGCCAAGCGCCTGCCGCCGCGTGCGTTCCACCAGTTTATCCCGTTTGACGTGCCGGCGTATGCAAAGCGGCTGTTGAAGCATTTCCGCCCCGACGCGGTGTTGTGGTTTGAGTCTGAATTATGGCCGTCGCTGCTGTCGGAAATCAAAGCGGCAAAAATTCCGCTGATTCTGGTTAACGGGCGGATTTCGGACAAGTCGTTTGCAACGTGGAAGAAGTTTAAATTTGCCGCCAAAGAGCTGTTGTCGTGTTTTTCTCTCTGTCTCGGGCAGTCGGAACAGGATAAGAACCGGCTTATCTTTCTGGGAGCGCCGAAAGCGGACTGTTTCGGCAATATCAAATTTGCGGGCATGCCGCTGCCGGTCGACGCGGACAAGCTGGCAGCGCTGAAACAGGCTATCGGGGAACGTCCGGTGTTTCTGGCGAGTTCGACCCATCATGACGAGGAGGAACGGCTGGCTTTGTATCTGCCGTGGCTGAAGGAAAACGTGCCGGGCGTCTTGACTGTCGTTGTACCGCGCCATCCGCACCGCGGGCAGGAAATTGCCGCAATGTACCGCAGCCGGCATTTTGCGGCGGCGCTGCGCTCTGCGGAAGAACCGATAACGCCGGAAACGGATATTTACGTTGCCGATACCATCGGCGAGATGGGGCTGTGGTACGCGCTGGCAAAGGTCAGTTTTATCGGCGGGTCGCTGGTGGCGCACGGCGGGCAGAACTTTATGGAGGCGGCGCGCGACAAAAACGCGGTCATCGTCGGCCCGAATATGCAGAACTTTGCGGAGATGATGACGCGGGCGCGGTTTTTTGACGCGGTTTATCAGGTGTCTTCCGCCGAGGATGTGATTGAAGAGACGATTACGCTGCTGCGCGATCCGGCGCTGCTGGCGGAAAGGCAGCAAAAAGCGTACGCCTGGACGGTTAAGGAAGCGGCGGTTTTGGACGGGATTGCGGCGGCACTGGCAAAGGAGCTGAGACGATGAAAACTCCGCGTTTCTGGCAGAAAAACGGCATATTTCCGACGCTGCTGACGCCGCTGGGGTGGGTTTACGGCGCGGCGACGCAGCTGCGGCTGAGACTGGGCAAACCCCGCAAGTGCAAGGCGAAGGTCATCTGTATCGGCAACATCACCGCAGGCGGTGTCGGCAAGACGCCGGTGGCGATGGCCATGGCGGAACAGTATATCAAAGCCGGCAAGAAAGTTTTTTTCGTTACCCGCGGCTATAAAGGCAAACTGAAAAATATCGTGGTCAATCTGGAACGGCATACGGCGGCGGAAACCGGCGACGAGGCGCGGCTGCTGGCCGGCGTGGCGCCGACGATTATTGCGCCCAGGCGGGAGCTCGGCGCGGAAAAGGCAGTGCGGCTCGGCGCGGAGATTATCATTATGGATGACGGTTTTCAGAATCCGGGGCTGTATAAAGACGAAAGCTGGCTGGTGTTTGACGGTGCTGCGGG
>OHEB01000321.1_pt1 | contig 21327 bp, 9 predicted proteins | sample 1567081 | NCBI WGS metagenome assembly OHEB01 (sample SAMEA3879569, study PRJEB24766) | human gut metagenome | biome: human-associated habitat; feature: feces | place: USA | collected 1985/1987 | reverse complement strand
GGTGCGGGCTGGCAGAAAAGCGTACCCCCCATCCGTTGGGCAGTTCCGAAGAGAATGGCAGGCCCGACCCGCCGCCGGTTTTGTCACCAACCAGGGTGACATTGGGAAAACAGCGCATGGAGTTGACAAAATCATTGGTTGCACTATAGGAATGACGGTTGGTCAGGACAATTACCTTTTTTTGCCAGCGGATACTGTTGGAAGGTTCCACATAAATGGGAGTCGGATCTGAAAAATCGCTATGGCCTTTGCCGGTCTTGTGCTGAATATATCCCGTCAGTACTTTTTCATTCGTGAAGCGTTGTGCCATTCGGGTGGCGTTTGTCAGGTTGCCGCCACCATTGTTGCGCACGTCGATAATCAGGCCGTTACAAGCGGAAAGGTATAACAGAATCTCATCCAGGTTGCCGTTTCCGATGCCGCTGGAGAAATCACCGTAATAGATATATCCTATGTTGTCCTCCAATATGGTATATTTGGCGCCTCCAGCAATGCGGTAGTCTCTTCCTAGGTACTTTTCAATGATACTTTCGTTGAAGTTACGAGGATAATCCAGATACCAGTCCCAGTAGCGCGCCATGTTGGAAGAAGAGTACAAGTTGACATGTCCGTCTTTTAACTCGGCAAGCATGTTACCTAATATTTCAAATAGACCGTCGTAGCTCATTCCCGGGGTAATGAGTGGCTGGTACTTGTCATGGATGGCATCCCAGTCTATTTGCTTGTAGTCCAGGAAGCAGTACTGTTCGTCTATTATTTCCCACAAGGCTTCGAAATTGCCTTGTGGGGTATTGTCGAACTCTTCCTCACGAATACATCCGTTCAATAGGGGCAATAACGTGAGTAGGATACTCCAAATTATTAAAATATATCTTCTTTTCATGCACATTATCCTTATCATCTTATCGTTTATCACCTTGTCACTTTTTACTTTCTCTTGTTAGGAAACAGATAGAGTTCCTTTACGAACCCCACCATGAATACATGCGAGTAAGTATGTGTCTTTATTTCATTTACTTTGGACTGTTGTGCGTCCCATATGTAAGCGAAACGCATCCGGGCACGTCCCACCGGAAAGTCTGCGGTCAGCATTTGTCTCAGAGAGGGCTGGTTGTGCAGGGAGGTGAAGTTCACTACTCCGTCCCAATGTCCTAACGTAAATATCTCGTAGTAGGACTGTCCATAGTTGGGCATGAACATGATACCTGCCAAGGGAAGATTTACCTGATAGCGTAGTGTGATGGGACGGTTCTTGATGCGCAAGTCCCAAATAGCCATTCCAGATGCGGCAAGGTTGATATAGGCACGTGCTTGGGCGGGGTTGTTTCCGTTGCGCAGATTATAGACAAAGCCACCGTTGAAGTCGCCGACTCCTCCGGCAAGCAGTTTGAAATTGCCCGTGATTGGAAAATTATAATGCAGGCCGTAGTTCCAGTTGGCCAGTCCGGAGAATGTATTGTTATTGTCTACTTTGTTGTGTGTATATCCTAAGTCTGCCTGGAAGAAAGTTTGCAGAGACACGTTGCCGTCCATCAACCGTGTCATCCGCATGCTTTCGCGGGAGATACGGAAATCGATTCCCTTATACTCCTGAGGTGAAAGATAAGTGTCGAACACGTTGGTGAAGCCGACACCATACATGGTGGCACGGGTGATAATACGGTTACGGTTGGTGGAGTCAGCCCGTAGCTTCCGGTCGATGCTGCATTGTGCTTCTTGTGCTTTCAGTCCGACACTTCCCAAGAGCAGTCCGCATAGGATTATTATCTTGTATATGTACATATTAAATTATCAATTACAAATTAGTAATCGTTAGCCACTAATACTTCATTTCCGTCCTTCATCAAAAGAGTTTCATCTGTCCTGTCATCTCGTCCAGTATGTCCCCTTCGCTTTTACCGTGGTCGGGGTCCAGAATTTCCGGTTCTTCATCCGTTTCCTGCTCTTCGGTTTTCTGCGAGGGTTCCGGTTGACGGGTAGGCTCCAGCTCGTTGATGGTTTCTATAGTATAGGTGGTCAGGCGCTTACCTTTTGCTTTGAAGCCTTTCACGGCGATGAATTCGTCGGCTTCCACCACCATCGGCTCTCGGAAATTGTCGTGGCCGCCAAACACCACCTCTAAACGCGGGTAGCACTCGTCTGTCAGCAGAATGAGGCTGCTGTTCTTGTTTTCTCCCAAGTAGTTTTGCTTGCGGGCGGTTGCCTCGAAGCAGAAACGCTTGATGTAAGGATAGTTCTGCTGGTCGGCATCGTAGAGTACGGCGGTCCATACTTTGTTCGGATCGTATTTCTCCAATACGCGTATGCCATCGTCATAGTGATTGTTCAAGTCGAAGTTGGTGGCATAGAACTCTCCGCTGTTCTGTACGACAAGGATGGTTTCTTCGCTCTGGAATTCTCCGAGATATTCTCCGCGCCCGTCGTAGTTGAGACGTAGCACATCACGGTCGAACCAGACTTTCCGTCCACCCAGCGTGGAGCCTCCACGTTGTTTCAAGGCTATCTTGTGTACGGGGAGTTTCGTGAGTATATTTCCCATGGCCTGCCGTCCCTTGATATTGATGTTGCTGAAATCCTCCTCGAAGATAATACGGCGTACACGGGGATTGGGTTTCAGGGTTACCTTGATGATTTCAGCTTCTCCATTGGGATTGGCGGTGAAGTAGGTGATACGGGAGTCGGGAGTACCTTGTGTCACATCGTATTCGCGGTCACGCACCACGGAAGTGACGGCAAAACGCTTGATATAGCTTGTCCCCTCCTTGCCGTCACGGTAGCAGACATTGTAGATGGTACGTTTGTCGTTCTTCTTAAAAATGTTGGCATAAAGTATATTCTTGCCCACGAACTTCTTGTCGGCCACTGGTGTGATGATATATTTTCCATCGCGGAAGAAGATAATCACGTCATCTATGGGCGAGCAGTTGCCTATGAATTCGTCTTTCTTCAATCCAGTTCCGATGAACCCCTCTTCGCGGTTGATGTACAGCTTTTCGTTGGCTTCGATGACTTTGGTTGCTTCGATGGTGTCGAAGTTACGCAGTTCCGTGCGGCGGGGGAAGGCTTTGCCGTACTTGTCCTTCAACATACGGAACCAGTCGACGGTATATTCCACGATGTTTGCCAGATGGTGGTCTATCTCCTCTATGTCCTTTCGCATGCGTGCTATCAGTTCCTCTGCCTTGTCGGAGTTGAATTTGAGGATACGTGCCATCTTTATCTCCATCAGCCGGAGGATGTCTTCCTTGGTCACTTCGCGGATAAAAGTCGGGTAGTAGGGAGTCAGGCGCTCATCGATATGTTCGCAGGCGGCATCCATGTTTTTGGCTTGTTCAAACTCCTTATCCTTGTAAATACGTTCTTCAATGAATATCTTTTCGAGTGAAGCGAAATGCAGGCTTTCCAGTATCTCTCCCTTACGGATTTCCAGTTCCTGGCGTAGCAGTGCCAATGTGTTGTCGACTGATTTGCGCAATACATCACTCACGGTGAGGAAGTGGGGCTTTTGGTCGTCGATGACACAGCAGTTGGGAGAGATGCTCACTTCACAGTCGGTGAAGGCATAGAGGGCATCGATGGTCTTGTCGGATGATACACCCGGGGCTAGATGCACTAATATTTCCACACTGCCGGATGTTAGGTCCTCTACCTTACGTATCTTGATTTTTCCTTTTTCGCTGGCCTTTACGATGGAGTCGCATACACTGGCCACCGTTTTCCCGTAAGGAATTTCCTTAATGGCAAGTGTCTTGTTGTCTATCTTTTCTATTTTGGAGCGCACGCGTATCGCACCGCCACGTTCACCGTCGTTGTATTTGGATACATCGATACTGCCTCCCGTCTGGAAGTCGGGGTACAGCTTGAATTCTTCGTTGTGCAGATAGCTGATGGAAGCATCGCACAGCTCATTGAAGTTATGTGGTAATATTTTGGATGACAGGCCTACGGCAATACCTTCCACACCTTGTGCAAGCAGCAGTGGGAATTTTACCGGTAGTGTAACCGGTTCTTTGTTTCGCCCGTCATAAGAGAGTTTCCATTCGGTGGTCTTGGGGTTGAATACCACGTCCAGTGCGAACTTGGAGAGACGTGCTTCGATATAACGGGGGGCAGCGGCGCTGTCACCCGTCAGAATGTTACCCCAGTTTCCCTGGCAATCCACGAGCAAGTCCTTTTGTCCCAGCTGTACCAGAGCATCGCCGATAGAAGCATCACCGTGCGGATGGAACTGCATGGTATGTCCTACGATGTTCGCCACCTTGTTGTAGCGCCCGTCTTCCATGCGGCGCATGGAGTGGAGGATACGCCGCTGTACGGGTTTCAGACCATCCATGATATGGGGTACGGCACGTTCCAATATAACGTATGAGGCGTAGTCCAGAAACCAATTCTGGTACATGCCGCTCAGTTGGTGCTTTATATTGGCATCCTTTGCGTCCGCAGGTTTGTAATCCGAGTGTTCTTCGCTCCCGGCCGGGAGTTCCTTGTCCAAATCATCTTTCGGTGCTTCAAAATCTTCGCTCATATTTGTTCGGGAATTGTCTATTCTATGATATTACTGATTTTTCAGTCGCAGGCAAAAATACAATTTTTGTTCGATAAATGAGAATTTGCGCGGAACTATTGTGCCAAATCCTTCCCATTTTTTAAAACTTCTGCCCGTTAATGGAACCAATCTGTCTCTTTCCCGTTAGCGGAATTATATTGAGGACGTGCTTCCGCCTCTTTGCGGACAGCGATGTTGCTTTTGTCTTTCTTGCCGACAAGTTGGCAAGGTTTTGCCACCACATTGGCAAAGCTTTGCCAAAGGCATGGCAAAACTTTGCCAATATGGTGGCAAAACGCTGGCAAAGTAACTTGCTAGCTTGTTGTGTGTTGGCTCGAATTGTGCAGCGATATCATCACAAGGGTGAAGAGATACTGGGCAGATTCTGCCGACGGATTCATTATTTTGTGAATTTCCATTCGTCAAATAAGAACTTTCCGTTCCCGAATACGAAGTAAATGTCGTGTTTGCCTTTTATCTGTTTGTCCAACGGCTTTGTCAATGTTTGCCACGTATCGGTATCAAAGGTCAAGGTGGATAGGAGCGGACCGTCTGGACTGTCCATGTGTATTTCGATGGAGCCTTTCCCTTTTATCTTCATCTGTATGGCTTGAGGTGATTGCGGGAATTCCGCACCGCGGACACAGATGGCCTGTCCGCTCTTGTTTCCTACGGCAGACATGTTGCCTGTCTGTCCGGTCGGTTCAAAGGCAACGCCGCGTGTGGCGGCTGTGGTCTCGGCCTGTTGCTGCGCAAACGGGTCGAGAGGCTTGATTTGTGAAACGCCCTTGGCTGTGGCTGTGCCCATGTGGATAGTGAGGTCCTTTTCGTCCACCTCTATTTCTTCCACGCAGATACTGCGGACACCCACTTTGAGGTCGCGGCTGTCCTGCAAGCCCAGTGAGTGGTAGAAGAGATAGTACTTCCCTTGAAATTTTACCAGATGTGTATGGTTGTTGCTGTCGGACATGCCATAGTCGCCGGGATTTTTGAAGTAGTTGTCCCGATAGGTCCAGCTGTCTGTCTCAAGTGGCGTGCGACTCGTCATGTAGCTCATGCAGCACCGGCTCGGCTTGTCTATATCCTTGTGGGGCCATGCATCCCGGTTCTTCCAGTTGGTGTTGTAGGTGTAAATCCAAGTGCCGTTCAGATAGTTCAGTTCGTTTGCTTCAAAGTGGTATGGCGCTTTTATTTCAACTATTTCGCTGTCCAGCGTCTTCATGTCATTTGCCAGCCGCACGATGCGTGCGTCTCCGGGAATGTAGTCGTCGCTGTCGCCCCCGCCAAAGGAGAGCCAGCCGATGCCCTTGTCGTCGATGACTACTCCCGGATCGAAGGGAGCTTTACACTTGCCGAGTCCTGGAGTATTGCCGTCTACCACGCATTTGCCCAATGGGTCTGTCCAGGGCCCCACGGGGGAAGTGGCGGTCAGCATACCTACACCGGAACCGCTGTTGGAGTAGTACAGATAGAAGTGGGTTTTGCCGTCGGCCTCCTTGCGCGAAGCGATGGAAGGTGCCCACGAAGCCATTCCCCAGGGAGCCAGAGCCTTTACATTGATTACTCCGTGATAAGTCCAGTTCACCATGTCGTCAGAAGAGACCATCGTCAGCGAATGGATGTGCTGATAGGTGTTTTTCCCGTTACGGCCCACTACATCATATTGCTGGTGGTCGTTAGTACCGTACACATAAATGCGGCCGTCGTGCACCACTGCTGTGGGGTCGGCCATGTATTGGAAGTCGAGAAGGGGATTGGCATTGCCGGTAGAGAACTTGGGCGAGAATTCAAAAGATTCTTCCAAAGCGCTGTCTGTAGAAACCGGAATGTTTTCAGAAGAGGCAATGCTGTCTGCCCGGAAGGGGGCTAAGGGGATGCCTTCCGTTGAAAAAAGGTTGCCTTGAGCAGCGTCACTGAAGCAGTAGCGAATGGAAACCGGGCTTTCGATTCCTTTTACCGGGACAATCAGCTTTCCCCCGTCTATCCTGGCCCGGGCCTCTTGCCATTCCTGGCCGGCTGCGGCCATCATCAGCCCCTCTATCCTTTTCCCGTGTACGGCCAGTCCGTTCTTTATGTCTTTGAAAGAGATTGTCACATGGTTGCCTTTGCGGCAGGCGCTTTCAAAGACCGGGCTTTTATAGGGGCCTGCATATATATGGTATGTATCGTCCAGTGCAAGATTGGCGAGACGTTTGCCTACGCTTCTTTTGTCACGTGGATGGATGTCCTGCACATTGTCCACCAAATCTGACACGGTAATCATCTTGACCTTGTCCAGCATTTCGGGCAACATGGCCTGCTGCTCGCGTAGCAGTGCCGGTCCGTTGTCTTTGGAGTGGTATTGGAAGGGGGCTATCTGGACCAGATAGAATGGGAATTCCTTGTTAAATCCGGTACGCCACGAGCCTATCAGCCGCTGCATCACCCGGGCGTAGGAGCTGGCACGGCCTTGGTTGGCTTCTCCCTGATACCAGATGCATCCGGCAATGCCGTAGGGCATCACGGGATAAATCATGCTGTTGTACAACGTGCCTGTTTCAGCCGGAAACCAAGGATTGGATTCATACGGATAGTCGCACAAGACCGGGTCGCTCATTACGCATTCGCGGGGCGTCCATGTCTCGGCGGTGGTTCCGCCCCATGCGGCTACGATGATTCCTACCGGCACGTCCAGCTCTTCCTGGATGTTGCGGCCGAAGAAGTAGGCCAGGGCACTCGTGCTGCGCATCGTTTCGGGCGTGCACTGTGTCCATTGCGAGAAACAGTTTTCTTGAGGGAACGGGGCGGCTATTCTGGCCACGTGAAAAATTCGGAGATTGGGACAATGGGCATTTGCCGTTTCCTCGTCTCCGTTCTTTATGCCGTGGTTGGCGCTCCATTCCATATTGGATTGTCCGCTGCACAGCCAAACTTCGCCTAGCATGACATCGGTCAAGGTTACTTCTGACGAGCCGCTGAAACGAATCTCATAAGGTCCGCCGGCTTCGCCGGAAGGTACACGGGCTGACCATTTCCCCGTATTATTGACTTGGGTTTTGATTATTTCTCCTTTCATCCATTCGGGGGCGATGGAAATTGTTTCTCCCGGAATACCCCATCCCCAGAAAGTAAGTTCTGAGTTACGTTGTAGCACCATATGGTTGGAAAATATGGCAGGGAGTTGTATCGCTGCTTGCAATTTCAGGATGCCGAGCAGCATAAATAAACTTAAAAGGGTAAGATAATGATGATATTTTTTCATACGAGTATTTATTTCCATAATGCAAATTAATAGCTGTTTTTAGAAACCATTACATTTTAACCGTTACTTTTTTCCCATTATAAGCCACTGCCTTTTTTGCGCCATCAGCAGTTACTATGTTGAATTTCCGTTCTTTCAACATACCGGAAAACTCTCCTTTCCGATTTTCAATAGTGAGCATGCGAGTACGGTCATTCCATTTCATCGTAATGGTGCTGTACATTCCTTTTTCATAATTGTAGTTGTCATTCTCGTCTTCGTAAAGTGTGAATTCGCCGTTACAACCGGGATACACTTTTATCTCCAAGTTGTCCCATGATTTTTCGGTGCTATACTGCACTTCGGGACCTATTGGCAGGATGGAACCTGCTTTCACATAAAGTGGTAAAATGTCAATAGGGGTATCTTTCACGATATATTGTCCGCCGGAGCGTTTCTGATTGGTCCAAAAATCATACCATTCCGTATTTTTAGGCAGATATATTCGCATAGACTTAACGGTACTGAAATCTTCTACACGGATGGTGTCCGAAACTGTTTGGGTATACATGGGTTGGGTTACAGGGCATACCAATAGGGATTTGCCAAACATATACTGATTGTGGATGTTCCACACGTTGCGATCGTGGGCAAAATCCATTGCCAAGGCACGCATGAAGCTGGACTGATTGGCAGTTACCTCCCAGGCAGTTGTGTAGATGTATGGTAACAAACTGTAGCGTAACCGAATGTATTTCTCAATCGCATCGTATATTGGCTCGCCTTTTTTGCCGAATTGATAGATTTCTCTGGGAGCACCTTCCCCATGTGACCGCATCATGGGACAGAATGTACCGAACTGTATCCAACGGGCATAAAGCTCGCGATAATCCGGGTCATCCAGCATCAAGGGATATTGCCATAGGAAGAATCCGCCGATATCGCTGTTCCAATGGGGAATGCCGCATAGTGAGAAGTTTAATCCCGCAGGTATTTGCTTCTCCAAAACTTCCCATGATGCTGTGATATCTCCTGTCCATGTATTGGCACCATAACGTTGCTGGCCGGCAAAGGCTGAGCGGGTAAGGATAAATACGCGTTTATCCGAAGTTACGGCACGCTGGTGGTCGTACACTCCACCTACACTCATTAAAGGGTAGGCATTGCGTACTTTACGGAATGACCCCAAATAGGTGGGCGTGTCAAAATCTTCAGGAATGGGGTGAAAATGGTCGGGTTCGGTAGAGTCCATCCACCAGCCGTCTATACCCACAGAACGTAGGTTCTCGTTCAGGTACTTCCAATAGATGTCGCGTGCTTGCGGATGGTAGGCATCGTACACGCGGGCACCGGATGGATAGTCCATATTGGGAGGCCACTTCTCGGAACCGGATTCGGGCCATGTGCGGAAGTTGAAGAGCATGTTCCCTTTATCCAACTCGTGATAGGGTTTGGTATGTGGTCCGAAAGCTGACCAAATGGAGATGATAATGTGGGCATTCATTCCGTGTATGTCTTCCATCATTTTTTTGGGGTCGGAGAATTCTTCGTTCAAAAAATCCATTGCGTTCCACAGGTAGTTGCTTCCCCAGTATCTCCAATCCTGGATAATTCCATCGAGGGGCACACCCAGTTCGCGGTATTTTTGCACTACGCCAACAATCTCTTTTTGGCTTTTGTAGCGTTCACGGCTTTGCCAGAATCCATATGTCCATAATGGAAACATGGGCACTTGTCCTGTGAGGTAGCGCATCTGGGCAACTACTCCATCGGCATTTTCGCCGTACATGAAATAGTAGTCAATGCAGTCGCCGACTTCAGAAAGGAAGGATGTCTCTTCTTGATTGTCTTTGAAGATGGTTGGCGAATAGTTGTCCCAAAAGAGACCGTAGCCTTTGACGGACTGGAAGAAGGGAATCACATCCTCAAGATTGTCTTGGATAAGGCGTTTGGTCTGGTTACGTTGCGACATTTTGCCGTTTTGCAATTGTCCCAATCCATAAATAGCTTCGTCTTTCTCTAAGGTGAACGATTGATAAACGCTGAAGGTTTTTGTGCCGGCATCGTTGAAATCATCAAAACGTGCGCCTTTATTTTGTTCCTGCAACAGCGATTTTCCATCGGAAGAGGCAAAAGTTATTTGTCCAGTCTCTTCGTTGAGATGGACTGTAAGCTGATGGCTTTTGATAGTCAATATGCCCCCTTTCGAAGAGACGGATAGTTTTACTTTTTCCGGTTGCCCGATGACCGACAAGCTTTCTTTGGTATACTTCCAGCCGTCAGGCGATTTTAAGATTCTCACTGTGACAGGAGAGAAGAAGCTAATATCTATATTTATACCTTGCACAGTGCTTTTTATGCCTTGTGAGGTGCGTTGGTAGGTTTGTGCTCTGCCTTGTTCTGCTATGAAAAATGTCAGCATCAGCAGGACAAATAGTCTTAAAAAAAATCCCTTTTTCATACAATATCAGCAGTTTAACGGTTAGTGATTTTCAGTACCAAAGAAATTGGATTGGGTGTCTTGTCTTTGGGAAGGTCAATAAGCAAGCCTTTGGAAGTTCTTCTGAACTTTGCCTTTCCACCTCCTAATAATTCTACCTTTTCGATTTCTCCTTTGCAGTAGGGACTGCCGATAGCCAGTGATTTTATCTGTATTTTTCCGTCTGAGGGCCATTTCATGATATGGGCATACAAGTATTTCCCTTTTTTCACAAACCGGATGTCGGCAGAAGTGTAGGGTGCGTTCTTACCTTCGTTGAATCCTGCTCCGTCCAAAGGTATTGCTGTTTCTGTGGAGGGACCTTCACCATAAATACACCAGGGACGTGTGTCGAATATTCCTTCTCCGTTCACCTCCATCCAGGCGGCTATGTCTTCCAGAATTTTTTCTTCCTTGTCGTCGATGGTGCCGTTTCCTTTCATTGGTACGCTTAGTAATAGGTTGCCATTTTTACTGACGATGTCAATGAGCATGTGGATGACGGTCTCGGCTGATTTATACCAGTTGTCTTCGTAAGCAGAGCGGTTATAGTGCCAAGTACCGAGGCAACTACAGGTTTGCCACGCCTTGTCCTGGCATTCCGATGGAACCCCTTTTTCTACATCCCATACGATGGCCTCTTTATGTTTAGCTTCCAGCTTCTTTCCGAAGACTACGGCATTGAGATTGCCCTTGTGAAGCTTCATGTTTTGGTTATAGTAGTGCGACACGACTTTCAGCCCCGTATCGTTGATGGGCCAGAAGGGGAGTACGCTGTCGTCGAAATAGACCAGGTCGGGATGATACTTGTTTATCATGTCCACTGTGCGGTCGAAGAAGTTGTCGTAGTAGCTCTGTGGGGGGACAGAGGTTCCTTCGGGCCAGTCCCATGCAGCCCAAGCATGTCCGCTCAGGGCATGATTCTGTACGTATAGCTCTTGCGGGTCGTAGCCTTCCCACCATTTTCCCTTGCCGTCTTCCTTAGTCACTACGCGGGCATCGTAGGAGATTCCTGCGTATGGGCCTTTCTTGTCGGCTCCTTGTGCAGTTTCATACCATGTCCAAGCATGGGAGGAGTGGATGCTGACACCGAAGGGAAGTTTGTTTTTGCGGGCCGCTTTCTCCCATTCGCCCAGTACGTTTCGCTTGGGGCCCATGTTGACGGAGTTCCATGACTGGTATTTACTGTCCCACAAGTCCATGTTGTCGTGATGGTTGCCCATGGCAAAGAAATATCGGGCACCGGTTTTCTTGAAAAGGGCTACCAGCCTCTCCGGGTTCCATTTTTCGGCTTTCCATTCGTTGATTACATCCTTGAAGCCGAATTCCGAAGGATGTCCGTAATGCTCCAAGTGCCACTTGTAGGCAGCACCACCCTCTTCGTACATGCCACGACCGTACCAGTCGCCGGCTTCGGGTTGGCATTGCGGACCCCAGTGTGCCCATATGCCGAATTTGGCGTTGCGGAACCATTCGGGCACTTCGTATTGGGACAATGACTCCCAGGTAGGTGAGAACTTGCCCGGTTCTGCTTTCTCTTGTTGTGCCAATGCACTGCCCCCTTGCAGGATGCAGGCGGATAGGAGAATTGTTTTAAAGATGTTTCTTTTCATACCTTTATTGTTGTTTACAAAATGTTTATTCCCTTTTTGAATGCATTGATGAACGGATTATTCTGTTTTGTCCATATACTCCATGATAAACCCATACCGGTAAGAGCGATTGCCGTCAATGGTGTATGGCTTCATGGTCTGTGCGCCCCATCCGTCGTTTCCACCTACTCCGTGTATGTTGGAGTCGATATTCAGGTTGATGAAGTCGCGTTCGGGCAGTTCGTGCGCATGCTCTTTCCCTTCCAGGTCTTCTTCCCCGTAGGGCCATATACGGAAACATAGGGGTTGCAGGCCTTTGACTTGTATTTTCCATCGCTCACTGTCTCCCAGCATGAACCAGCGTGTATCGCACCGGTTGGCATTGTCTTGCGGTACGATGTAGTTCGTGATAAATTCGTGTATGCCACACTCGTAGACTCCCAGGAAAGCAGCGCTCTTGCGGTCGGGATAGTTCTCGAACTTGCCGCGTCCGTACCAGGCTATCCGGTTCAGCGCCGAGGGCATTCTCATGCGCATACCGAATTTGGGCATCAGCGGAATATCTTCCTTTTCAGGCTGATAGGTTGCTTCTACTTGTATGCGGCCTTTGCCGTCCACAGTGTAGCGGAGATGGTAACCGGCTCCTATCCGGGGGAGGGAGAGACTGGCATCCACTATCACCATACCATCGTTTACGGTTGCTTGGTATGCCTTTACGATACGTTTTTGCTCTGCATTTTTCCAAGCGCTCAAACGTTCATTGTAGCCGTTGCGGACCTGAATGTCATTTGCCGGTTTCCAAAAATAGGGTTCCAAGGCACTGTGCAACAACTCTTCTCCCTTGACTCGCCAACTCACCAAAGCACCGGTACCTTTTTCTATGGTGAACAAGGCATCGGCGGCTATAATTTCCACCGCTTCGGGTGTCTCCTTAAACGTGGCCTTCCCGCCGTCATCCTTCAATTGTGGGAATTCATAGTCATGATACGTAAGTTGTTCCTTGGCAACTTTGAAGCCCTTCTCTGCCCACGTCGTGGATTCCTTCAACGTGGCATATACATTGAGGCAAAGTTCCCCACACTTATCCGGTCTTGAAGGTACCTCCAGCAGATTCCCTTCGGACAAGTGGAGGTCGCCGTTGCGTACAGCCTTTCCGTTGCATATCCACTCATAGCTGTAATCGAATTCATCCAAATCGGAAAACGCATACCCGTTGGTCAATTTGATTTGCTGTGTTCCCTTCTTTTCAAACTTGATGTATTGATATACTTTTTGTACTTCATAGTAATGGGGGTGAGGCACCCGGTCGGGAGATACCAGCCCGTTAATGCCGGTGGGACCGTCGTTGGGATAGTCCCCGAAATCTCCTCCATACGCCCAGAATTCATCGGGCAGTAATGGGAGTGACGAGGGGCTCTCGCCGAAACTTAACGGCGCACCGTTAAGCTTTTTAGGAATGCCTTGGTCTACCCAGCACCAAATGGCAGCTCCGATAATACTTTCGTCCTTTTCAATCACATCCCAATACTCCTTGAGGTTGCCGATGGAATTTCCCATGGCGTAGGCATACTCTCTCATGAATACGGGGCGGTCGGTTATTTTCTCGCCAAGTTCCTTCAAAGCGTTGGGATGCAGATAAGCTTCGTCATAGACATCGGATACGGTGCGGTCTGTATCGTCGTATATCGGTCTGGTGGGGTCTAAGGCACGGATTGTGTCTGCCATAGCTCGCAAATTGGCACCGCTTCCACCCTCGTTGCCCAATGACCAGAATAGGATGCACGGATGGTTCTTGTCCCTTTCCACCACGGCTACTGCCCGGTCCACATGGGCCAGTGTCCATTGAGGGTTGTCTCCTAATACTTTGTTCCCCAAACCGTAGGCATGACTTTCGTGGTTCGCTTCGTCCATTACGTAGATTCCATACTTGTCACATAGCTCGTACAGCAATGGCAGATGTGGATAGTGGGACGTGCGTATCATGTTGATGTTGGCTTGTTTAATCAGCCGGATATCTCTCTCCATCGTCCGGTTGTCGACAAAGAATCCCATACGGGGATGGAAGTCGTGACGGTTCACTCCTTTCAGCTTGACGGCTTTCCCGTTGACTTTGAAGACGTCTCCCGCGATTTCTATTTTCCGTATGCCCCAATGGTATTCGAACGATTCCAAAAGTTCATTCTTCCTGCGAAGCTTGATGTGGATGTCATATAGATGCGGTTTTTCGGCAGACCATAGTTGAGGCTCCCGGAGCATTTCGGACAGTGTGACGCTCGTTTCAGAAAAGGCCTGAATAGTACCTACGGGAGCCACCATTTTTTTGTCGAGTTTATTTCCTCTGTTGTCTTTCCCCACCAGGTTTATTTCTACGGTCAGGTCTTTTACTTTGCGGTCGGTCTGGTTTCTTATCCAAATTTCGGTTCCGAATGTAGCTGAACGCATGTCGTCCGACAAGTCGCTGCTGAACCTATAGTCCCGGATATTTGTCCGGGGACGTACCCATAGCTCTACCGGCCTGAGTATTCCACTAAGCCGCCACATGTCCTGGTCTTCCAGATAACTGCCGTCCGACCACCGATACACTTCCACTGCCAGACGATTGGCTCCGTTCTTCACAAATTCGGTTATGTCAAACTCGGCAGGCGACATCGAATTCTGGCTGTAGCCTACCCGCTCTCCGTTTACCCAGACATACATGGCCGATTTTACTCCTTCAAAGTGAAGGTATAGGCACTTGTCTTTCATATCGGGCGTCACTTCGAACGTGGTGACATAAGAGCCTGTGGGATTTCTGTGCCCGTAACTGTAATATTCGGCGGGAGGCTCGCTTGTCACTCTGGGTGCATCCTTCTGGAAGGGATAGTTTACGTTGGAATAGATAGGTTTCCCATAACCTTGCAATTGCCATGCTCCCGGCACTGTGATGGTATCCCATGTGTCGGTATTGAAATCATTCTTGTAGAAGTCGGCCGGGCGCTTTCCCGGGTCGGCAGACCATTGGAATCGCCACTTGCCGTTCAGGGATATGATTTCTTTGCAATCGACTTTTTGCGAAGGCAATGTCAGTGTGGCATGATACGGCTCTTTGTTGATGCCGACTACAATAGGATTCTCCCAGTCCGGAGCTTCTTGGGCGCCGGCATATAGGGCACTTAGCAATAGAAAGGCAAATATCTTTTTTCTCATTTTTTCTCATGTTTTCTGATGGTCAATAAACTTCCATGATGAGAACTCCCCAGGGGGGCAATGTTACATGGTCTCCTTCTTTTACAGTCTTGCCGGAAATCAGCTCTTTGGATGTCGGATAGTTATGAGTGATTTCTTTACTCTCGCTGCTGTAATTGAAGAAGTAACGGATGGCTTTTCCGGCTTTGTTTATTCCCGAACGCTGTATGATGGGGAACACGTCGCTCTCTGAAGAGATGATACCGGCATGGATGGCTGCCTTTCGCACGATGGCATTCAGCAATTCCTGCGAAGGGTAGGCTCCTATGTAGGTCAGTTTGCCTTTGCCATACTTGTTTTCGGTGACAACGGGCCATTTGCCGAAGAACGGATGCTCTGCATAAGCCAACGGGGTGGCTGTCTCGGGAATCAGGAATTCATACCAGTCGCTTATCTGGTTCTTTCCCTCTAATTGAAAGGGGTTATCCTTTAATGATAAGTCACCGATAGTGGAGAATTCCTGGTAATGGAAGCCGCAGGCTTTGCGTAGCGGCCCGGGAGCCAAGGTGGCCCGAACTGCGGAGTGCTCATTGCAGTAACCGCTTTTGTGCATCATTACCACGTGTCCGCCGGACTGTACGAATTCATCAATGGCTAATAGCAATTGGTCGGTAGCCACATACAAAGGGGGAATGACAAGCATGTCATATCCGCTGAAATCGGTTGTCTTGTCACAAGGGATGATGTCCGTTTCTATGTTTTGGAAATAGAGGGCTTTATGCACCATATCAATGGGATAATTGCTCTTGTAAGTGTAGGGCATGAAGCCGAGAGCATGATAAGAATCATGACTGTAGAGGATAGCCGCCCGGTTTTTCTTTTTCAGGTTCGCGATGTGGCTGCCTATTCTTTCCAACTCTTTGGCGGTGGTGGTGAATTCCTTGTATATGCGGTTGGGCTGGAGGTCATGGCCCAGCACGCCTCGCCAGTATGTCTCCTGCCCGTAGTGCAGGGTAGACCAGTGCCAGTATTCCACCATATTGGCTCCGGAAGCATAATGTGCGTACACATTCTGCCGCAACTGGTTGTCGTAGGGAGGAAACTGGGTGCGGGCATCCCAGCCGATGCCTTGTGCGTTGGTTTCCATGACGATGTAATTGTTGTCGGCCACGGTGCGCACGAAGTCACCGGCATAAGCGATGCGCTGGCCGTCTTGTTTATCCTGTACATCGTGATAGACATTGATGGCAGGATATTGCATCTGCTTGAAACTTTCCACTTGGTCTATATTATGGAAGTCGGGCATAAAGCAGTGGGTGACAAATTGGTCTTTACGCTTGTATTCATTTACAAGGTCGCACTGCCAATTCAGGAAATCGGCCACTTCTTTCCGGTTATAGCGTTCCCATTCATTCTTGTACGAGGGGCTTGTCACTCCATCGCGCCGATAGAATTCTTCCCAGGTATTGATGTTCATTCCCCAGTAGTTCAGCCCCCATTCCTTGGCAAGCAGGTTCAGGTCATTGTTGAATTTCTGTTTGATGTAGTTCCTGAATCCGAAGAAATAGTCTCTGTTGTTTACTCCGCGCGCTTCTGTTTCGTTGTCCACTTGATACCCGATGACTGCCGGATGCTGTGCATATCTTTCCAGCATCTTGCGGATAATCCGTTCGCAATAGAATTGGTAGGTCGGGTTTGTAAAATTCATGTTCTGTCTGATTCCATAATAGGCTTTGTTTCCTTTGGCGTGTTCTGCCAGCACTTCCGGGTGTTTGTATGCCAGCCATGCAGGAATGGAATAGGTGGGAGTTCCCAAGATGACTTTGATTCCTGCTGCATGCATCTTGTCCAGAATGCGGTCCATCCATTCAAATTCAAAATTTCCTTCTTGCGGCTCAAATACTCCCCAGGCAGATTCTCCAACGCGCACTACTGTCAGGCCGGCTCTTTTCATCAGCCGGATATCTTCATCCAGTCGCTCATAGGGCATATATTCATGATAGTAGGCTGCACCATAAAGCACGTTGTCGAATGAATACTGCGCTTTTATTTGTAGAGCGCTTAAAAACAACACTAATAGAATAAAGTAATTTTTGTTTTTCATAATCTTACCAGTCCGATACAATGTTTTTATTTCATCATAGGTTTTATGCTGATGGTTCTCCGATATTCCTGCGGCATCGCTTTGTAAGCACCGAATACACCGCGGGCTGTACAACCGACCCCGGTAGTGGCATAATCAAGATTCAGGGTCATGCCTTTCTGCTTCTGCAATTGGTAGGTATACATCGCTTTCGTCAGGTTATCCGTGCTGTACGGATAAATGTTGAAGTTAAACCATTCGTTCATCTTGAATTGAAGGCCGATGCCTTTGTCCGTAGTCAGTTGCAACCAGCGTACAATCCGTAATCTTGTGGCATTAGATAGGGCTCGTACATAGCTTGTACGGTAGAGGCATATATCCCCGTCGGATAGCCGGTTTTCCGGTCCGGATAGTTCTCTTGCGGTCCTCGGCCGTACCATTTCACTTGGTCGAGCGCATCGCTTACGGTCAGCGTAAGTCCTATACGAGGAAACCAAAGCGGCATTTTCCCTTCAGGCTTCAATACATGGCGTATCTCTATCGTCCCTTCACTATTGATAATATACTCATAGTGGTTGATGATGCCGTTGTTCTGTACTCCTTCGATGTAGAGGTCTTTTTTCTCTTTTTCTCCTTTGCCCATCAATTCCGCATCAATGATGTGTATATGTACGCCTTCGGTGGTTTCGGACACCGAAAAAGAGAGGGGCTGATGTGTCAGGCGGTCAATCCCTGCAGAATACATTTCTGTGGCTACCGTGTATCCGTAACCTTCTTTCCAGTTGGAGGAGCGGGCGCTGGAGGCATTCCAGTTGTCCAGCTCATTGGCCAGCGGGGCACGCCAAAGATTCAGCCGGAGCGGTGATTCCAGCAGTTCCATATCTTGAACAACCATCGACGTCAGTTGTCCGTCGGTACGGTTGAATACATATTTGAAGCCCTCTCCGGAGACAATCAATTCTTTCTCCGAAAGTGAATAGGAAGGTATGCCTTGAACCTTTTCTTCCGAAGAGCATGGCAGGCTCCAAGGCAGTTCAAGTTCTTCCCATGCCACCTCATGTCCGGCTTTTGCCCACAATTCATCTTTTTTCAGGACGGCATGAAGCATCAGGCGGTATTCTTTGCCGGGAATCAGGGCAGGCTTCTTATAAGGTATGTGCACCAGTTCACGACTAAGCGGTGCTGTTGAGAGTGCCAAGTCGCCCGATTGAATAACCTTGTCATCTTCTTTCAATTCCCATCGTATGGCATATCGGGAAGCATTCGTATAGTGATTGCGATTCCATAACTCAACGACTCCCTCTGTCACATCCGACATGGAAAAAGAAAGAGGTTGTCCGGTTTTCTTCATTTGCCACATTTCGGGCTGTACGCTACGGTCGGGCCAGATGCTGCCGTACGTACGTGCACCAATGCCGTAACTGTAGAATGTACCATTTTCCGTCTCTTGCTCAAAGTTCAGCCAAAGGGCGGCTTCTTCCGGGTGAAAAGAAGAAGTCAGTGCCTTGGCGAAAATGCCGACTTCGTCCATTTGGGCATCGCAGATGTAGACCGAAGTCTCTTGGCCGTGTGTTTCTGCGTTCCGACCGATGTTGACGGGGTAGGGTAAGTTCCGGATATTGCCCGATGCTTGTGTGGAGGCCTTTTCTGCTCCGTCTATATAGATGGACATTTTCTGTCCGTCGTAGACACACGTCACTTGATGCCAGTTGTATTCCCAGTCAGTAGGCAAGGAGGCGCATACGGAATGCTTTTTATCAGTATAGATATAAAATTCCAGTTTGTCTTTACCGCGTTGTTGCAGCCCGAACTGATAATTGCCTTTTGTGATGAATGAGCCGCAACTGCTTACCAGTTTCCGGGGGTAGATTCTGCAAGTGAGTGTCAGTTCATTATTGTTCATCTCTACATTGTCTGCACGATAGACCTCTACCCATTGGTCGTGACCGTTCAAGTCCAGCACCGTGTTCTTTCCTTCCTTCACCAAGCGGGCATTTCCCATCAGATGGGCGGGAGTATGGAAGGGCGAAAGGTCGTCCATTTGCCTTATCCGTTCGGTCAGTCCCGGACTGACAAAATCCCAGATGGCCCCTCCCATCAGGCGGGGGTGCCGGTAGATGGCTTCCCAATAATCGTCCAGGGCACCGCCGGCATTGCCTGCAACCGATAAGTATTCATCCATAAACGATGGTCGGGAATCCTCTCCCATTCCTATGCCTACTTGCATTTCCAGTTCCATAGGAGTAGGGTAACGGGGTCCGATAATATCTTCTGCCGGATGGGAGAATGCATTTCCGCCATACATCCAGAAGCGGGTGGGGTCTAGTGATTTCCCTTCTTCAATGGTGTGGGTAATGTTGATACCTTCACCGCTTTCGTTTCCTGCGCTCCAGAACAAGACGCAGGGATGGTTTCTGTCCCGTAACACCATTCTGCGGCATCGCTCGCGATACATCTCTTCGTATTCCGGGAGGTTTGAAATCCATTCCGAGGCATGGGCTTCGTCGCCCACCTCGTCTATGATATAAAGCCCGTATTCATTGGCCAGTTCCAAATACTTATTCACCGGAGGATAGTGGGAGGTGCGTACGGCATTGAAATTAAACTGTTTCAGCAATTCAAAATCCTTGCGTATGGTGGCTTCGTCCATGATATGTCCCTCTTCGGGATGCTGCATGTGCGAATTTTGTGCATTGACTTTCAGTGGGATACCGTTAAGATAAAAAACACCGTCTTTGATTTCTGTCTTTTTGAATCCGATGACCGTTTCTATCTTGTCTTTCAGCAGACCGGTCGGATTGGATAATTCCAGACCGAGCGTATAAAGCTCGGGTGTCTCGGCTGTCCATTTCTGGGGTTCTTGTACTAAGGTATGCAACTGTATTGTCTTTTCCGCAGCGTCCATTTCAAATGGAGTTGCGGAAAAGTTACAGATAATCTTGCCGTTTTTATCCTTTAAGTAAGCTTTCAATCCATAATTCTCGCTTGGCTTCTTTTGGTAGTCCTTGATTTTTACCTGAATACTTAACTGCGAATCGGTATACGTATTATCAAACTCTGTGATTACTTGCCAGTCGAATATCCTGACAGCAGGTGTGGCGTACAACCATACGTCGTCAAAGATTCCGGCCAGTCGCCAATAATCTTGTCCTTCCAGGTAATAGCCGTCCGAATACTTTAGTACACAGACAGCCAGCGTGTTTTCGCCCGGCTTCAAATAAGGAGTGATGTTGTATTCGGCAGGTTCTTGTGCTCCTTCATTGTAGCCCACTTCATGACCGTTGACCCATACAAAAGAAGCGGATGCCACTTTCTCGAACCTTAAAAATATCTGGTCTTTTGCTGCCCAACTTGCAGGTACCTTGAATGTTCGCCGGTATAGTCCGGTAGGGTTATACTCTTTGGGAGCATGTGGTGGATTCACCCCGAAGGGAGCAGATACATTTCTGAACAGCTTGTCACCATAACCTTGCATTTCCCAGTTTGAGGGAACTTTGATGTCGCCCCATTGCTTATCCGGGAATTCGGGGTTAAAAAAGTGTGCAGGTATCCCTTCCGGTGTATCGCACCAGAAAAACTTCCATGTCCCATTCAGTAGCATGCTCTTTTCGGGCATATGCCAAGCGTGTCCTTCCTCTTGTCCTTTTTCAAATACAGAAGGGTTGTCTATATACCAGAGCATATCCTTAAGGAAGGATTTGTCTTGTGCATAGGATTGCAGGCACAAGGCTACTGAACACAATGGCAGAAACAGTTTTCTCAGATTCATTTTTTTGTAATTCGTGCTGTCCATCCACCGCCGGGTGCCAGTTGTACATTGAGTTTGTCTTTGGCAGTGACGATGCGTACTTCTTTTTTATAGTCGGTAGCTTCACGGTCGGCATTGATGCCGTCGGCAAAGATTTCGGCTTCGTAGTTGCCTTCGCTGAGGAAGGAGAGGTCGATGGTGCAGCTACGCGGAGTCCAGTTGGTCATGCTGCCTACAAACCAAGTGTTTCCTTTGCGGCGTGCTATCGTGATGTATTCGGCTATTTTACCATCAAGAGCAATGGTTTCGTCAAAGGTAGTGGGAACCTTGGCGATGAAGTCGGTGCATTCCTGTTCCTTCATGTATTTGCTGGGACTGTCGGCAAGCATCTGCAAGGGTGCTTCGAAGACGGTGTACATAGCCATCTGGTGTACACGTGTACCTTGACTCATGGGGTGGTCGTTGACGGAGCGGAACAGGGAACGGGTGGCATT
>OHEB01000311.1_pt1 | contig 21667 bp, 16 predicted proteins | sample 1567081 | NCBI WGS metagenome assembly OHEB01 (sample SAMEA3879569, study PRJEB24766) | human gut metagenome | biome: human-associated habitat; feature: feces | place: USA | collected 1985/1987 | reverse complement strand
GTAGCGCGTCCCGCACCCGTCAGGTTCTCTTCTATATATTTCGCGGCGTTCGGCAGGGCTATGATGTCGCAGCCGTCACTATGAACGCAGATGTCGCCCACGCTCTCGCGCGTAAGACCGAGACCCATTACCGCGCCGAGATAGTCCCTGTGACCGATGTCGGAAAATTTGTCCTTCTCTATTCTCACGGCGCTCAGCGGGCAGCCGTCCGCATAGACTGTGAAAATTTCGTTCGGGTCATCGCTCTCGATATAGTCGGGGACGCTGAGCATGACAACTCGCTCCGCTCCCTCGAAGCCGCCCCAGAAGATGAATCTGCCCGCAGTCGAGCGGGCGAGAGCGGCCGCCGCGGAGAGAGACGCGGAATCGAGAAATTTCGATACCGCCGCCGGGATATTTTCTCTTTGAGCCTTTTCGATGTTCTCCGATATATATGCTCTGAGTATGCTGCCTTCCATTTTTGCGCCCCTTTTTCGCTTTCTCGGCTCATTATACCATAAAAATCGCGCGGATAAAAGCGCCTCAAACCCCCTATGTGGAATTCTATGGACAAAATGACCAAAGATCAAATCCACTAAAAGCGAATTAAAAAAATTGTGGGAAATAGATAAAAACAGGCGCTTTTTTACCCGATTATGAAAAAAATCCTTTATTTTACACATTTTTTAGCCCCGTATGTATTGCAATTAAGCGTATAATTGTGTAAAATGTCTATAGCGCAGTTGTCAAAATGTCTAAAACGGCAGAAGTTGAAATCATTCAGAATAGGGGTAGATATTATGTCAAACAGGCTTTTCCAGGGTGTCATCCATCAGATGCGCGACGCTGTTGACAGAACGATCGGCGTTATTGATGAGACCGGCACCATAATCTCCTGCAGTGAGCTCGGCAAAATAGGCGAGGTTATCTCGAACGCTTCGCAGATTTTTGCAGAGGACGGCGACCGTATCGTTAACGGCTGCACTTACCGCTCGTTCGGCTCTCATATGCAGGCCGAGTATGCTGTTTTCATTGACGGCGAAGATGAGCTTGCAGGCAAATATGCGGATATCTGCTGCGTGGCGCTGAGCAACATCAAGCAGTGCTACGACGAGAAATTCGACAGGGGCAACTTCGTCAAGAACGTTATTCTTGACAACATACTTCCCGGCGATATCGCTATCAAGGCGCGTGAGCTTCGCTTCAACAGCGATGCCGTGCGCACCGTTCTTCTCATAAGAATCACCGAGCACAACGATTCCGCGGCGTTCGACGTTATCCAGAATCTGTTTCCGGACAAGACCAAGGATTTCGTCATCAACATAAACGAGAACGAGATAGCTCTCGTCAAGGAAGTCCGCAGCAACATCGAGACCAAGGATCTCGAGAAGCTCGCGCGCTCCATTTCCGATTCTCTGACAACTGACCTTTATATCCACGCATATGTCGGCATCGGCACGACCGTCACCGGCGTCAAGGAGCTTGCCCGTTCGTTCAAGGAAGCTCAGATAGCCCTCGAGGTCGGCAAGGTGTTCGACACCGAAAAGACCATAGTCAGCTACGACAATCTCGGTATCGCAAGACTTATCTATCAGCTTCCCACGACCCTGTGCGATATGTTCATGCGCGAGGTGTTCAAGCGCGGCTCGATAGACAGCCTCGATCAGGAGACTCTGTTCACCATTCAGCGTTTCTTTGAGAACAACCTCAATGTTTCCGAGACCTCCCGCAAGCTCTTTGTCCACCGCAACACTCTTGTTTACAGACTCGAGAAGATCAAGAAGCTCACCGGCCTTGACCTGCGCGAGTTCGACGACGCTATCGTCTTCAAGGTGGCTCTTATGGTCAAGAAGTATCTCGATGCGAAGCCTGTCAAATACTGATCTGCGGCGTAATTTAAGATCGGTATAAAGTCAAGCGAGGGGGATACCGCTTTATATAGGAGTGAAAACTGTGATTGAATTCAGAGATGTTTCCAAGACCTACGAGAACGGAACACATGCTCTAAACCATGTCAATATCAAGATAAACAAGGGCGAATTCGTCTTTGTCGTCGGCGCGTCCGGCGCCGGAAAAAGTACCTTCCTCAAGCTCATGATGCGTGAGGAAGTGCCCTCGCATGGAAAAGTTATAATCAAAAATCAAGATCTGAGCACCCTTACCCGCAGCGAAATACCCTATTTTCGCCGCGGGTTGGGCATAGTATTCCAGGATTTTCGCCTGATCCCCAAGATGACCGTGTTCGACAACGTGCTCATCGCCAAGCACCTGCGGCGCAGCAGCAATATGTTCACCGCCATGTTCCGGCTCAACGCCAGGGAGGAGGCGCGGCAGCGCGCCGAGGTGCTGGAGCTGCTGCGGGTGGTGGGCCTGGAGGACGTGAAGGACGAGCTGGCCACCAGCCTGCCCTACGGCAAGCAGCGCCGGCTGGAGATCGCCCGCGCGCTGGCCACCGACCCGACCCTGCTGCTGTTGGATGAGCCGGTGTCCGGAATAGACCAAAACGGCATGGAGCTTTTCTATAAGACCATGGATTATTTAAAGACTCACTATGACCTTGCAATCATATTGATATCGCACGATCTGGACTATGTGGCAAAGTACGCAGACCATGTTGTACTGCTTGATAAGACCGTTGCAAAGCAGGGAACTGTGAAGGAAGTCTTCGAGAGCAAGGAATTTGAGAGAATTTTTTACACAGGAGAGGAATCCTGGGTGAGAGAGGAGGAGCACAAATGAATATAACCTCCTGGCTTCAATATGATTTCATGAGAAATGCCCTTATCGCTGTGCTCATCATCACACCGCTTTTTGGCATAATGGGAACCATGATTGTAAACAAAAAGATGGCATACTTTTCAGATGCACTCGGACATTCAGCACTTACCGGAATCGCTGTCGGAGTGGTATGCGGCATGGCAGACACCTCGCTTGCCATGGTGATATTTGCGATAGTGTTTGCACTTCTTTTAAATAAGATAGGCAGTCTGAACACTGCATCGACAGATACTATTATATCGGTATTTTCATCGTGCTCCGTGGCGATAGGTCTTGCGATACTGTCAAAAGGCGGCAATTTCAGCAAATACTCAAGTATACTGGTGGGCGATGTGCTAAGCATCACAAAGACTGAGATAGTTTATCTAATCGTGATTTTTGTGGTCACGATAGTGTTCTGGGTGTTTTGCTTCAACAAGCTCAACGCCATATGTATACACAGAAGCGTGGCAAAAAGCAAGGGTATCCATGTGCGTCTTCTGGATAATCTGTTTGCGGTGCTTGTAGCACTCATAGTTATGCTATCCATCAAGTGGATAGGTATACTTATAATAAATGCCCTGCTTATATTACCGGCGGCTTCATCAAGGAATATTTCGGAAAATATGCGTGAGTATCATTTCTTTTCAGTGATATTTTCAGTATTTTCCGGTATAGTCGGCCTCGCAGTGTCATACTACACCAATGTGGCAACAGGTCCGATGATAGTGATTATTGCATCGGTAATATATTTTTCGACATTTATATTTGGAAGAAAATTGAAAAAATAACGGCAAGGGCTATAAGAAATAGAATATGATATATTAGAGGGACTGCGCGCAACGTGCGGTCCCTTTTCAGGTTAATTTGACTGATGAGATGTAAAAATTAACAATTAAATGAGAATATTTAAATTTGCTCTTTTTGGCAGGGTGTGTTATAATCCTTGTATACAAAAAACAGAGGTAATACAATATGGGTAGTAATAACGATATTTCATTAAAAGCATTAGCCAAGATTAATCTGGGGCTCGATGTTGTGAGGCGCAGAGAGGACGGATATCATGAGGTCCGTATGATTATGCAGACCATTCATCTGTATGACAGGCTCGATATCAAAAGGACACAGGAGCCCGGCATACAGATACAGACCAATCTGTCTTTTCTTCCTGTAAACGAAAACAATCTCATATACAAGGCTGCAAAGCTTCTGATGGATGAGTTTTCTATAACTGACGGTGTATCAGTGAAGCTGGACAAGCGTATTCCTGTTGCAGCAGGGATGGCGGGGGGCAGTACTGATGCGGCAGCCATGCTTATAGGTGTAAACAGGCTTTTTTCACTGGGACTGACAAAGAGACAGCTTATGGAAAGAGGTGTGCAGATAGGTGCGGATGTACCATACTGTATTATGAGAGGCACGGCGCTGGCCGAGGGCATAGGAGAGGCGCTTAGTCCTCTTCCTCCAATGGTAAAGTGTCCGGTGCTTATTGCAAAGCCGTCAATCTCGGTATCCACAAAGTTTGTGTATCAGAATCTGAAGCTTGATGATACGACTATTCATCCGGATATAGACCGCCTGATAGATGATATAAAGGCTAAGAATCTGCATGATATCGCAGCGCATATGGGAAATGTCTTAGAGACTGTGACCATACCAAATTATCCGGTGATAGATGAGATAAAGAAGCATATGCTTTCAAATGGCGCAGTAGGAGCCATGATGAGCGGTAGTGGTCCGACGGTTTTTGGTCTGTTTGACGATGAAGATACTGCAAAGAAAGCGTACAAAGCCATGAGAAGCTCACATCTTGCCAGACAGGTGTATCTGACATCTGTATACAATAATCGCAAATAACGTGATATCCGGATAGCACAGCGGGTGCTTTATAGTTACTTTTTTCTTATATGTGAGAATGATAATACAAGAGATAGGAGAAGTTTGATGACTGATAATTTAACTTTAAATATGGATGCATATCTGCCACTTCGTGATGTGGTGTTTAATACACTTCGTGAGGCAATTTTAAAGGGTGAGCTCAAGCCGGGAGAGAGACTTATGGAGTTGCAGCTTGCGTCAAAGCTTGGAGTCAGCCGTACACCTATACGTGAAGCAATCAGAATGCTTGAGCAGGAGGGGCTTGCAGTCACAATGCCGAGAAAGGGCGCAGAGGTTGCCAAGATGACTCTCAAGGATATGGAGGATGTGCTTGAGGTGAGAGAGGCTCTCGATGAGCTTGCAGCCAAAATAGCCTGTAAGAAAATCAGTGATGAGCAGCTTGCGAATCTAAAAACCATAAAGGACGAGTTCAAGAGGAGCATGGACTCAGGAGATGTGAAAAAGATAGCTGAGGAGGATGTGAAGTTTCACGATGCTATCTATGAGGCGACCAACAATGCGAAGCTTGTATCTATGATGAACAATATCCGTGAGCAGATGTACCGCTACAGAGTGGAGTATTTAAAGGATCCAAAGAATTATCCGATGCTTGTGAAGGAGCATGACGCCATCTACAGGGCGCTTGAGGCAAGAAATATGGAGCTTGTGACTACAGAAATGCATACGCATGTGGCTAATCAGGCGGTTGCTGTGAAGGCTGTGATACAAAGGCAGGATGAAGAGAAGAAATAAAACAGAAATATAACAAGATTATAGCAGACAAAGATAATAAAATACAAAATAATATAACAAAAACAGGGGCTGCCGGTTGCACTGACGTGTGAACGGCGGTCTTTTTTAGTGGCTTAGTTAGTGGCTTAGATAATAGCAAAAAATAAGTAATCAGGGATATTTGCGAGCTTGTATGGTCATACTATATCAGGGATTTAGAACGTGACAGGATATAGGAGAGTTAAAGATGACCACAAACATAGATGAGAACATAAAAAGCTTCAGGCAGATATATTCTGACTGCTCAGATATCAAGATGCAGGAGATGTATCTGGGGCGTGATGCCTCAATAAAGTGTTTTGTTGCTTATATTGAGGTGACATGTGCAGGCTCCTGTATCAATAACAGTGCGTTTGGACGATTTACATCATACCTTGAAGGGATAGACCGGGATCAGGTTAAGGAAGTACTTGACAAAAATCAGGCAGCTCTATCTGAATTTGCACATCTGCACACGGTTAATGAGGCGGCCCAGATGATGCTGACAGGAGACGTGATTTTTTTTGTGGATGGTTATCCGGATGCCTTCAAGCTTCCTGATAAGGGATATCCTGCCCTGTCAATTCAGGAGATTGATTCGGAAAAGGTCATAAGAGGCTCCAATGAGGGCTTTGCTGATTCCATAAAGATAAATACAGCACTTATCAGGCGCAGGCTAAGGAGCACACGCTTAAAGTGTAAAGAGGTGAAAAAGGGACTTCGAGGACACAGCAATGTGGACATACTATATGTGAGAGACCTCGTAAAACCGGGGCTTGTAGAGGATGTGGAAAGAAATCTGGACAGCTATGTAATAGACCATGTGGGTGATTCGGGAGTCATTGAACAGTTTGCTGAGGCAAAATGGTATTCGCCGTTTCCACAGCTTCAGACCACAAAGCGGCCGGATGTGGCGGTAAATGCGCTCCTAGAAGGGCGGGTTGTGGTGCTGTGCGATAATTCACCGATAGCGATAATATTGCCAACCACCATGAACAATTTTTTAAAAACCGCAGATGATTACTATAACAGAACGATAGCGGCAAGTTTTGCCAGGCTGATAAGGTACGTGGCTGCCTTTATGTCATTTACATTGCCGGGGCTTTATCTGGCGGTCACAAATTTTCATACACAGATACTGCCGACACCTCTCATACTGGCGTTTTATGAAGCCAGACTCGGCTGCCCGTTTCCGCAGCTCATAGAGGTGCTCATGATGGAACTGTCCTTTGAGCTGCTTCGCGAAGCCGGCATAAGACTTCCCGGAGCAATGGGAAACACGATAGGCATAGTCGGAGGCCTCATAATCGGACAGGCAGCAGTGGATGCAAATTTAGTAAGCCCTATAGTGGTCATCCTCGTTGCATTCACCGCACTCTGTTCGTTTGCCATACCGAGTGAGGAGTTTGCATTTTCATTTAGGATACTCAAATTCGCTGTAATAATGATGTCGGCATGGCTTGGATATTTTGGATTTTTAATAAGTCTGATGGTGATACTTTTGCATCTCGCAAAGCTCAAAAGCTGTGGTTACCCATACATGATGCCATTTGTGGGCAGCGAGCTGACAGGCGGCGAGGATGAAAAGGACAGTATCATACGATTTCCGCTTCGCAGACTATGGAGGCGGCCTGTATTTGCAAGAGAAAAGGAGTGCAGAAAGCTGAAAGGAAATAAGGATGACTAAAAATATGAGCACAAGCTACACATTTGCACAAAACGAAAGCATATCGCCCCGCCAGCTATACAGGCTATACGTCTTTAATCTGCTTGGAGTCGGCACACTGGTGCTTCCAAACAATCTGGCAAAGCTTGGAAAGTATGCTTTTATCTCAATCGCACTCGGAGTTTTCATGGCATGGCTATTTATGTGGATAGTAAGCGAGGTGCGTGAACGCAGGAAAACAATATATGACAGAAGCATTGATAAAACAAAATGTGCGAAAATGTTAATTTATGATTTAATTATTGCGATATACGAGCTGTCACAGGCCGCATTTCTTGCATGGATATTTGTAAAGCTGATACGTGACAGCCTTATACCGGATGAGTCATTTACAGTTGTACTCCTTGTGATAATGGCGGTATGCGCTTATGCGCTAAGTGGCGGAGTGGAGTGCCGGGCAAGGGTATACGAGGTAGTATTTTTCTTTGTGCTGATACCGCTTGCTGCTATGCTTTTGTTTGCGATATCGGATGTGAGATTAGACTATCTGATGATTAAGGACAGAGTCGGTGTGGATTTTGGCATAGCGGATATATTTGCGGGTGCATACTATGTGTTTGCAGCATCCATTTCCGTGTTCAATATACTGTTTGTAAGGGAACGCACTGCCTCACAGATACGAGGGAGTGTGAGTAAAGCAATATTCACATATGCAGGCATTCTTTTTTTATTGTATGCAGTATTGCTTGGAAACTTTGGAAAATATTCACTGTCGGAAATAGAGTTTCCGGCTGTCGTACTGATGAGTGATGTGCAGATAAAAGGCAGCTTCTTCAAGAGGGCAGATGCACTGATGCTGTCGGTGTGGTTTTTCACGCTGTTTTCAGTACTCAATATGAGCCTTTATTATGCGATTTTAAGATGTGAGAATTTTGCTGAAAATACGGGAAAAATTATATTTACATTTAATAAAAACCGGCATTCCTGCAGCAATAAGCAATTTGGCTCTGACAGACAGAAAAGCCATGACAAGGAAAAGAGCACTATGAGAAGCTGGTGCATCATTTTTGTCATAGCAGTCACAGTGACCTTAGCATATATTCTTGAAAGTGGAGATGAAATCGTGAAAAAATATCTTGGATTTTTATTGTGCATAGCGATACCGGTCATAGTAGTGCTGACGATAGGTCTCATGCTCACCGGCTGCAGTGCAGTGGAACTTGAGGAGCGCTGTTTTCCGACACTTGCGGCGGTGGATATTGTAGATGTAGATACTGACGAAATAACCGATAAAGAAGTAACTGATAACAAAGCATATGTTAGCCACAGAGATGTTTCGGCAAATGAAAATAGCGGATATATAGAGTTTTATTATAACATGGACAAATCCTACGAACCGGAATATGCAGATGATATCAAAACAGCAGTGGACAGCTTCGAGGATCGGCTGTCACAAAAAGCCGATACCAATCATTTGAAGGTGATTTTAATAGGAAAAACACTTAGAAAAGATAAAGCAGCTTATTCAGATTTCATGGAATATTGCAAGACATCAAAAAAATTTCCGAGAAACACATATGTGTGCATAGCAGATGATATAAATGATATCTTTGATAACATGGGTGATTATTATGAGCAGAAAATAAATAAGGAGAATCATGAGGATGGTGAACCGATAATTACACTTGGCACCTTGCTGGATGACTATACGAATGAAATTCATGAAACCCGGTAAAATTTTCAAAAAGGATGAATAAGCTCGTCAAATAAGGCAATACTTGTTTACATGAGAAAGAAAATAATAATAACAACCATAGCAATAATATCCCTTACGGCAGCGATAGCTGCGAAAAATCATACACCTGCCGCAAACACCAATAGTATAGCGTGTACAGCCGACATGCAAAAATCCATCGCCGGCAAAATCCTGCGTTTCCACGTGCTGGCAAACAGCGACAGCGAAGCAGACCAGAATGTGAAAAAGCAGGTGCGCGATGCAGTAGGGGCTTACATAGAGCCATATCTGCTGGAGTGCGAAAATATCGAAGAAACCAGAGCCACCGTAAATGACCATATGGACGAAATAATAGCGGTATCAAAGGAGACGCTTGCAGCAAACGGTTTTACATATGGCGCATCGGCAGAGCTTACACACACCGATTTCCCGGAAAAGACGTATGGAGACTATACATTTCCTGAGGGAAATTACGAGGCGCTTGAAATAACACTGGGCGATGGAGCCGGTCATAACTGGTGGTGCGTGCTGTATCCAAACATGTGCTTTAGGGGCAGTGTGTACGAGGTGGTGGAGGACGAAGCAAAGGAAAATCTTAAGGAGGTACTCACTCCGGACGAGTATGAGAGCATATTTGACAGTGGAAAATATGAAATAAAACTAAAAATCCTTGATATTTTCAGATAAAACAGTTAGTATATTCATGCTGAAAAAATATATCAAAAGAAAATATGTGATGACAAATTATTAAAATGTGAATTAATTTAGATATGCAAGAGGATAAGGAGAAAGAAATGACAAAAGATGTAGTAGTATCATTAAAGGGCTTACAGCTCGCACCGGACCAGCAGTCGGATGCGGTAGAGGTGATTGCCCCGGGAGAGTATTATATAAGAAATAACAAGCACTATGTGCTTTTTGAGGAGATAATGGAGGGTGAGACCCAGACACTCAAAAATATGCTTAAATTCAATGACAATTATCTTGAGTTCACCCGCAAGGGACCTATGAGTGTACATATGATATTTGAGAAGGGAAAGAAAAACCTGACATATTATTATACACCGTTTGGAAGTATCCAGATAGGTATTGATGCCACAAGCATAGAGGTAAAGGAGACTGAGGACGAGATAAGGGCAGAGGTAAAGTATGCACTTGATGTCAACTATGAATTTGTAGGCGACTGTCACATCAATATAGCTGTGAAGAAAAAAGGCGCAGCAGTCAAAATTGCATAAAAGTCTGCCAAGCCTATGGGGTAAAAAATATATAAAGCATAAAAAAACAGAGCATGTGAGGATGAAAGCCATCCCACATGCTCTGTTTATGTACATGAAAATTAAATCATGATATTATTTCTGCTTAGCCTTTTTGGCAGCCGCTTTAGCCGCTTTTCTTTCAGCCTTTGCAGCCTCCTCAGCCTTGAGCTGTTCGTTGGCCTTGCTGTAGTTTTCTGCAATTCTTGCACGGAAGCCTTTTTTCTTCTTAGGCTTCTCAAGAGGTCCTCTGATACCGCGGACAGCTGTGATGTAGATACCGCTGACAGAAGCCTTAACCTCTTTCTTTAAAGGAATCTCATCAAAGATCTGCTCGTCTGCGATAAGAGTCATGACTCTTGGTCCGACCTTGGCCTTGACTACAGGCAGCTTTGAGCGGCGCATAAGCTTTGGTGTCTGCTCAATAATCTGCTGTGGGAGACCGGCATCCTTTAGCTTCATACGCTTTTTGTCAATGATTAGCATATTGACAGTCTGTGATGCTGCAGCTATCTGCTCGTCCTGCTCTTCCTTTCTTTTTTGTGCTTTTTTACCGAGGATTGTTAATACTATAAATGCTACCACAAGCACTACTGCGATAACAATAAGTACGATTAATGCTGGATTCAAAACGTATCCCTCCTAAAAATTTGCTTATTTAAATTAATTTTATCAAATATGCTAAAAAAAATCAATCTTTATTGCAAGAATAGGTAAAACCGTAGTATAATAGAACTATATTTTGGGAAAACTCTTTAGAAGATGCAAAGGGGTACTTATTAATGAAGAAAATTGCTCTTCTGGCTGATGGCTGGAGAAGATATGTAACATATTCGTGGGTTGAGGGTATCATGGAAGGCTCTAAAGAGCTGGGACTGGATGTGTGCATGTATTTTTACAACACCAACGGAACCTGGAGTCAAGATCCAAAGTTTAACAAAGGCGAGTATGCGCTGAACGATTTGCCTGATTTAAACAGCTTCGACGGAGTGGTATTTGACTGCACCAATACGATTAACCAGGATGAGATACATTATATGGTCAGAAAGCTTCAGTCGGTAAATGTGCCGGTAGTGAGTATCGGGTATAAGGTTGATGGGTTTTACTATGTGGGCGACGACAATAAGAGGCTGTTTCGCAAGGTGATGGATCATATGTACTATGCGCATGGCTGCAAAAGCTTTGTGTTTGCAGGTGGTCCGCCGTATCATTATGAGAACAGAATGCGTTTTGAGGCTTTCAAGAAGGCTTTAAGTGATTATGGCATACCACTTACAGCTGATATGTACATGTTTGGTGATTTTGATTATCAGACAGGCGTCAGGTATATGAGTGATTGGCACGAGAGCAAAAAACCGTTACCGGATGTGTTTTTATGTGCAAATGACAATATAGCAGCAGGACTGTGTGCGACAGCAGAGGTTCTTGGATACAAGGTACCACAGGATTTTAAGGTCACAGGCTTTGACAATCTGGATAAGGCTGCGTACTTTAACCCACAGATTACAACAGTGGAGCACAACAGGGGCAATATAGGCAGAAATGCTCTTGAGATATTTAAGGCGCTTTGGAATGGCACGGGCGATGCTTCTGATAAATACCTTGATTCTGAGTTTATACCGGCTGAGAGCTGCGGATGCCCTAATACCGGCAGAGTGGATTATCGTAATTACATAAAGAATATTATCAAAGGCTCCGTTGCAAGAGAGCAGGAGGAGGATGCAGTAATGATCCTCCAGAAAGAGCTCGAGGAGTGCAATGAATACTATGATTTGTTTGAGAGATACTCTGACTATATACAGAGCATGAAGTGTGACGGAGTGTATGTGGTCAGTGTTTCTGATCTGGCAGCTGCAAGGAACAATGCACACTTTAGGAAGCATGGCTATGATATTGACGACGAGGTTGTACTCTATGCGGATGACAAGGACAATGGAAAGCTTGAGTTTAAGAGTGTAAATGACCTTATGCAGTACATGCAGAGTGTAGATAAAAACACCTGCTATATGTATTACTCGCTGCATTTCAGGGACGAGATAGTGGGCTATGTAATACTCAGGAATCCTGAGTTTTTGTACGACCATCCTGAGCAGTTTGATATACAGTCTGCCCTGCTTAAGAGGCTTGAGAATCTTTTTAAGCAAAAGGTACTTGAGAATACAAATAATGAGCTTAAGAATCTCTACAACCATGATGCGCTCACAGGCCTATACAATCGTGTGGCATGCAATGAGATGGTCATTCCTATGTTTGCTGAGCTTGAAGACCAAAATGTCGGTTGCACCATAGTATTTCTCGATGTGGATGATTTCAAGGACATAAATGATACATACGGACACCAGTACGGTGACGAGCTTTTAAAGACTGTGGCGAGGGTGCTTGATGAGCAAAAGCCTGAAGGAAGTATGGTATATAGATTCGGTGGAGATGAATTTATTGTGTTTATCCCCGGGGACAGACATGACACTGCTGAGAAGTATATAAAGCGCGTGTATGATATCATGGAGCAGCACAGCCTGTTTATCAGTCACGGCATCATATATACGCAGCCGGGCAGTGGTAAGAACTTTGACGATTATCTCGTAAGTGCTGACACAAAGATGTATCAGCTTAAGCAGCAGCGCAAGCAGAAAAAGGATAGCAATTTCTTAAAGGGAGTGGATATTTCATCCGTTCCTATGATGGTTGACAATAATATACAAATAATGGATAGGGAAGGTCATGTGTGCAGGGTATTTGATTTTTTAAAGCTGAATAATGTAAATTCAGTCCGTCTGCGCATATGGAATGAGCCTGATAAGGTGCCGGAGTCTAAGGGGTATTGCAGTCTTACATATGTTCTCGAGATGGCTCATGTCATTAAAAAATACAAAATGCATTTTCTGCTTGATTTTCATTATTCGGATTACTGGGCAGATCCGGGACAGCAGAATAAGCCTGATGCGTGGAAGAATTTAAGCTTTGATGAGCTGAAGGAGGCAGTGCACAAGTACACATATGATGTGCTATACAGATTAAAAATCATGGATTGTGCGCCGGATATGGTTCAGATTGGCAATGAAATAAGGAGTGGTATGCTGTTTCTGGATGGTGCAGTGCCACAGTACAGGCAGCTGGCTGCGCTTGTAAATGAGGGAATCAGAGCTGTCAGGGAGCTGCTCCCGGAGACAAAGGTCATGATTCATCTGGATCAGGGAGGCAGATATAACTGTATTATGCCTTGGCTTGATTCTATGTTTAATGCGGGCATGCTGCCGATTGACGCGATTGGCCTTTCCTTTTATTCGTTCTGGCATGGTACCTTCATGGATTTGAAGGATACTATGAGCAGGCTCATAAAATTATATAATCTGCCGGTTTATATTGTGGAGACAGCTCATCCGTGGAGGCATTGCAAGGGAGATCATATCTCGAAGGAACTTATGGAGACTGCAGGCCTTGATGCAGGCAGCGCAGAGCAGAAGAAGTCTCTTGAAATAATCATGCAGATAGCAGCAGAGGTGTCAAAAGATACCGGAAAGACCGGTGTATACTACTGGGAGCCTGTCGGTGTGCCTGGTAAAGTCATGGGAACCTGGTTTGAGAATATGGGTATGTTTGACGAGCATGGCAGGGCTTTGCCGGGCTGGGATGCAATCAGGGACTTTGATCCGAAAAATCCGCCGATTAAAGAGCTTGATAAGTATATTGAATCACTTTATGAGTATGAAGAAACACCGGAGGTGGAGGATTTCATGAAGCTTCTTATGATTCATGGAAATCTAATCTCAAATCCTGAATTTAAGGATGGATTTAATAATTGGCAGATTGAGACAAGCCTCGAAGAAAGACAGTATACACTGGGTAAGGATGGAGTGTTTATCTCTTCAGATGCCAATTTTGACTATTCGATAAGCCAGACGGTGGATATTGAATATACCGGTGAGTATATAGCAGCGGTTGACTATAGAGGAACCAATACAACAGGTGTCGAGGTCGAGCTGTTTATGGATGTGGAGGATGAAAGCGGCGTTCATACATATACAAGCAACATTTTCCCGGCTGATGTCAGGTTTGCGACACATCTGCTTAAGCCGGTAAGGCTGCAAAAGAATGCCAGGGTGACAGTAGGGCTTAGGATGCATACTCCTCCGGTGTTTGCAAAGATAAAGAAAATTTCACTCGTTGTAATTTGACCTGATATGTGATATTGTAGACAGGTATAGTGTTTTGCGGATGCGTTTTTGCCGTGGCAGGGCATTGTACATATAAATAACATGACTTACAGATTTCAGGAGGATTCCAATGAGTGAGAAGAAGAATACAGGTAAGAAGGCAGTCATAGCAGTGATTGTGATTGCACTTATCGTGGTAATTATTGCGCTTGTTGCTGTGATAAGCAACAAGAGCAAAAAGGATGGCTCAAAGAGCGCAACAGAGGCAGGCACCGAGGCCGGCAGCGAGACGATGCGAAGCGGACAGTTTGACATAGACTACGCAAAGCAGGTTACAAAGCTTGCAGACTATTCAGGTGTTGCAATTACAGTCTCAAACGATTATGAGATAAACGATACAGCAAAGCAGACATATCTGACAAATGTGCTTCAGTCATATGGTGCAGATGCGTACAAGCAGGTTACAGATCGTGATACAGTTGCAGATGGCGATTATGTCAAGGTTGATTACACAGGATATAAGGATGGCAAAGCATTTGATGGTGGTTCTGCTACAGATGTGATGCTTGATGTGACAAATAACAGCCAGGTCGGCGGTTCATCCTTTATTGATGGATTTACAAAGCCTATAATCGGAGCCAAGGTGGGTGACAAGGTTAAGGGTGACGTGACTTTCCCTGAGGATTATGGCAATGACGACTTAAACGGACAGACAGTTACATTTGAGTATACAGTAAAGGGCATTTACTCAGCAGATCCTGTTGCACTTGCTGATATGACAGACGAGCAGGTCAACACAGTGTTTGGAAAGGCCGGAGTGACAACTAATGCCCAGCTTACCACACAGATTGAGAAAGATTTGAAGCAGCAGCTCTACAGCGCTGAGGTGGACAAGATAAAGAGCTACATGATTGAAAACAGCACAGTCGAGATTCCTGATGAGTATCTACAGGCGAGACTCAATGAGTATATTGCTTCATTTACCAAGGAAAATGTTAAGGATGGACAGACACTTAAGAAATATTTAAAGTCCAACTACAACATGACAGTGGATCAGGCCACAGAGAAGTGGAAGGAGAATCTGACAGACCAGATAAAGACAGAGTTCATCTTTGGACTTATCGCTGAGAAGGAAAATATCAAGATGGATGATGATGCCTTCAACAGCTATGTGGATTACATCGTATCAGCCAGCAATGGTCAGTTCAGCAAGGCTTCTGAGGTATACAAGTATTTTGGAAGCGGACACAAGGATGAGGGAAAGACATACCTTAAGAACCAGTACCTTGTAAACAAGGCTATCGATACAGTCACAGAGAAAGCAAATGTGACATTTGAGGATGGCAGTGCAGCGCCGGATACTTCAAGTGGCAGCGCGGATGCCGAATAATAACGATAAATATGCTGTCTGTGGTGATGCGCAGGCAGCTTAAATGGAGGATTAGATAATGGAACTTACAAACATACGCGAGATTTTCCGCAACAAGGACAAATTCGCTGACAAAGAGGTGACTATCGGAGGATGGGTCAGAAGCAATCGTAATTCAAAGAATTTTGGATTTATCGTGGTAAACGACGGTACATTTTTTGAGCCAATCCAGGTTGTATACGGAAATGGCTTAGACAACTATGATGAGGTTGGCAAGATCAATGTCGGAGCTGCAATTATCGTAAGGGGTACACTTGTGCTCACTCCGGATGCAAAGCAGCCATTTGAGATTCAAGCCGCAGAGGTGACTGTTGAGGGGGCATCCACACCGGATTATCCTCTGCAGAAGAAGAGACATACATTTGAGTATCTTCGTACAATCTCACACTTAAGACCTCGTACCAATACTTTTGAGGCAGTTTTCAGAGTGCGCTCACTCTGCGCATATGCTATTCACAAATTCTTCCAGGAGAGGGATTTTGTGTATGTGCACACACCGCTTATCACAGGAAGTGACTGTGAGGGTGCAGGAGAGATGTTCCAGGTGACCACACTTGATTTGAACAATCTCCCTATGACAGAGGAAGGAAAGGTGGATTTCTCAAAGGATTTCTTTAATAAACCTACCAACCTTACTGTTTCAGGACAGTTAAACGGCGAGACATATGCTATGGCATTCAAGAATATCTACACCTTCGGACCTACCTTCCGTGCGGAGAATTCAAACACCACACGTCATGCGGCAGAGTTCTGGATGATTGAGCCTGAGATTGCTTTTGCAGACCTTGAGGATGATATGATGCTTGCAGAGAGCATGCTCAAGTATGTTATCAACTATGTGCTTGAAAATGCACCTGAGGAGATGGCATTTTTCAACAATTTCGTGGACAAGGGACTCCTTGACAGATTAAGAAATGTTGTTGAAAATGATTTTGCCCGTGTGACATATACAGAGGCTATAGATATCCTTTCAAAACACAATGACAAGTTTGATTACAAGGTATCATGGGGCTGTGATTTACAGACAGAGCATGAGAGATACCTTACAGAGCAGATTTATAAGCGCCCTGTATTTGTCACAGATTATCCGAAGGAGATAAAGGCCTTCTACATGAAGCTGAATGACGACGGAAAGACTGTTGCAGCAGTTGACTGTCTTGTACCGGGAATCGGAGAAATCATCGGTGGAAGCCAGAGAGAGGATGATTACGACAAGCTTCTTGCCAGAATAAATGAGCTTGGACTTTCAGAGGATGACTACAAGTTCTACCTTGACTTAAGAAAATACGGCTCTGCAAGACACGCAGGCTTTGGACTGGGCTTTGAGAGATGCGTAATGTATCTTACCGGCATGGGCAATATCCGTGACGTTATCCCATTCCCTAGAACAGTTAATAACTGTGAGCTGTAATCACGAATGAATTTCATACATGAATAATTACTGCCCTTTGCACATATATATGATGTGTGGAGGGCGTTTTTATGTGGAGAAAAATCAAAGGTCCTGTGATAACAATATGTATCATGCATCTTACGGCGCTTTTGTGCCTTATCATACTTTCCATAGTACAGTGCTTTGTCGACATGGCGGAGTGGATAAGCTTTGCACTCTCAATGGCGGTCAATATAGTGGTGGGGCTTGTGTGCGGATTTTTGCTCAAATGCTGCTTTCACCGCAGACGTTTTATCAGGGTGACGGTCGTAGCATACTGGATAACGTATGTGATAGCAACAGTGGTCATAGATATAGGTGAATCAAAAAATATATTCGAGCTTTTGATAATACTCCTTCTGGTAATGTTTTCAGCGCTTGTTTTTCGCTAAAAAAGGACTTTTCATATTGATAATGCTGTGATATAATGTTGAAAGCAAATATGATGTGTCAATGAGACATCGTTAAATGAAAAGGAGATAAAAATGAAACACGTAAAGACATTAAATACAAGAAAATTACAGAACACAGTTAAAAAGGGCGGATGTGGCGAGTGCCAGACATCATGCCAGTCAGCTTGCAAGACATCTTGTACAGTTGGAAACCAGACTTGTGAGCAGTACAAATAGTCATAGGTGAAGCGGATTTAAAGAGTGTGCGCTGATAGGTGCACACTCTTTTCGCAGTGTAATTTTAAAATGTGTATAGAAAGAGAGGAATATTGTAGTGGTTCATCAGTACAAGAACAACGGCTATAATATTGTCTTAGATGTCAACAGTGGCGCAATCCATGTGGTGGATGATGTCACATATGACGTTATTGAGCTGTTTGAGGACAACTCAGCTAAGGAGATTATTGAAAAGCTTGTGGACAGGTATCCACAGACGGAGATAGAAGAAGCAATACAGGAAGTAAATGAGCTTAAGGATAATGAAGAGCTCTTCACAGAAGATACATACAAAGAGCGTATCATAGATTTTAAGAAGCGCCAGACAGTTGTAAAGGCACTTTGCCTTCACATAGCGCACGACTGCAACCTTGCCTGCAGATATTGTTTTGCAGAGGAGGGCGAGTATCACGGCAGACGAGCTCTCATGAGCTACGAGACAGGAAAACAGGCACTTGATTTTTTGATTGCCAATTCAGGCAGCAGAAGAAACTTAGAGGTAGACTTCTTTGGAGGAGAGCCTCTCATGAACTGGGATGTGGTGAAGCAGCTTGTGGCATATGGAAGAGAGCAGGAGAAGCTTCATGACAAGCATTTCAGGTTCACACTCACCACAAACGGTGTGCTCTTAAATGACGAGATTATGGAGTTCGCCAACAAAGAGATGGACAATGTAGTCCTTAGTATCGACGGACGCAAGGAGGTTCATGACCGCATGAGGCCTTTCAGAAAGGGTGCTGGCAGTTATGACCTTATTGTTCCGAAATTCCAGAAGTTTGCGGAGAGCAGACATCAGGACAAGTACTATGTGAGAGGTACATACACACATTTCAATACTGATTTTTCAAAGGATGTGCTTCATCTGGCTGATTTAGGTTTTAAGCAGATTTCGGTTGAGCCTGTAGTGGCACAGCCTACAGATGAGTATGCACTTAAGGATTCTGATTTACCTGTGCTCTTTGATGAGTACGACAGACTTGCAGCAGAGATGGTAAAGAGAAACAAGGCAGGAAACGGCTTCAATTTCTTCCATTTTATGATAGATTTAGAGGGAGGACCTTGTGTATATAAGCGTCTTTCCGGCTGTGGCTCAGGAACTGAGTACCTGGCAGTGACTCCATGGGGAGATTTATATCCATGTCATCAGTTTGTGGGCAATGAGGACTTCCTTATGGGTAATGTCTGGGATGGCATCAAGGCCACTGACATCCAGGATGAGTTTAAGTGCTGTAATGTTTATGCCAAGGAAAAATGTCGCAACTGTTTTGCCAGATTCTATTGCAGCGGTGGCTGTGCCGCCAACTCATACAACTTCCATGGCACAATCACTGATGCCTATGATTTAGGCTGCGAGCTGCAGAAGAAGCGTATAGAGTGCGCTATCATGATTAAGGCAGCAGAGGCTGATATGGCAGATGATGCACAATAATTTGAATTTGTCACGGGAAACGGATAGCGGTATTTGTGACCCGTGTGCGAATATATTTGCCATCTGTATACCTATATGGATGGTAGCAAAATGACAGGAAGGTATAAGAAAATGAAAAAAGGAAAGAGTTGGGTGATTATCCTTGTGGCAGTCATTTGTATCGGCTTGCTGGGCTGGTATTCCACTGCAGTAATCACCGACACAAAGCAAAAGCAGGAGGCAACTGCTAATGGTGAGAGCACCAAGGATAAGGATTATCAGAATATCAAGCTTGGTCTCGACCTCTCAGGTGGTGTTTCAATCACCTACCATATCAAGGACAAGAATCCTTCAGACAAGGATGTAAATGATACTATCGCAAAGCTCGAGGAGCGTGCAGAGAGCTACACAACAGAGTACTCTGTATACAAGAGCGGGGATGACCGTATCACTGTAGAGATTCCGGGTGTTGACGACCCTAACAAGGTACTCGAGGATCTTGGAAGTCCGGGATCACTGTACTTCATCGCCCAGTATGACAGTGACGGAAATGCCAACTATACACAGGACACATCGGTTGAGGGCGGCTACAAGCTCAACTATGATATTGACACCTTAAAGGCCAATGGCTCAGTCATCCTCGATGGTAACGATGTAAAGGATGCAAGCGCCCAGTATGACCAGTCATCATCTACATCAACCAAGGAGCCTGTTGTTTCATTAAAGCTCAAGGATAAGGCTATTGACACATGGGCAGATGCCACAAAGAAGGCAAAGGATGCAGGACAGTCAATCGGTATATACTATGATGATCATTTCATCAGCGTTCCTACAGTAAGCGCCGTTATCTCAGATGGTAACTGTGTAATCAACGGAATGAAGGATTACGACGAGGCAACAAGCCTTGCAACATTTATCCGTGTCGGAGCCATCAACCTCCAGCTCGAGGAGTTAGAGTCAAATGTTGTTGGCGCACAGCTCGGTGGAACAGCGCTCACAAATGCAGTAAAGGCTGCAATTATCGGAATTATCTTAATCATGATATTCATGATTGTGCTCTATGGTATACTCGGTGTGGTTGCATCTATCGGACTTGCACTCTACTCAATGCTTACAGTACTGTTTATTTACTGGTTTGAGATTACACTTACACTGCCGGGTATCGCGGGTATCATCCTTGGTATCGGTATGGCAGTAGATGCAAACGTTATCGTATTTGCCCGTATCCGTGAGGAAATCGCAGGTGGCAAATCAGTGCTTGCTGCAGTAAATGAGGGCTACAAGAAGGCTCTTTCAGCCATCCTCGATGGACAGGTTACAACCTTTATCGCAGCACTTGTGCTTATGGTGCTCGGTTCAGGTACAGTAAAGGGCTTTGCATACACACTTATGATTTCAATTATTCTGTCACTGTTTACAGCTCTTTTTATTGCAAAATACCTTACAAGAGCATTTTACGGTGTCGGTGTCAGAGCTGAGAAGTTCTACGGCAAGGCAAAGAAGAGAAAGGTTATCAGATTTGTACAGAACAGAGTTAAATACTTTGTTATCTCAGGTGTAGTTATACTTGCAGGTATCGGCGGTATGATTTATTTCGGTGCTACAAGCGGCAATGCATTAAACTACAGCCTTGAGTTCGTAGGTGGTACATCAACCACAGCAGACTTTGGCAAGGATTATACAGCCGCAGAGGTTGAGAAGGACATCGTGCCTTCAGTATCAAAGCTCCTTGGCAATAGTGCAGTGCAGGTTACTACAGTCCAGGGCAGCCATGATGTCACATTAAAGACACGTACACTTTCACTCGATGAGAGACAGGATCTCGCAGCTCTTCTTGAGAAGGATTTCAATGTTGATGCATCAACTATAGAGACTCAGAGTATCAGCTCAACAATCAGTGGAGAGATGAGAACAAACGCTGTAAAGGCAGTTATTATTTCATGTATTTTCATGCTGTTATATATCTGGTTCAGATTCAAGGACATCAGATTTGCTTCAAGTGCTATCCTTGCGCTGGTACATGATGTGCTTGTTGTAGTCACAGCATATGCACTTATCAGAATCTCAGTCGGCAGTACGTTTATCGCATGTATACTTACAATCGTAGGTTACTCAGTCAACGATACAATCGTTATCTTTGACCGTATCCGTGAGAACCTTCACGGTATCAAGAAGTACTCAGCAGATGAGCTTGCTGATATAGCAAACGAGTCCCTTACACAGACACTTTCACGAAGCATCAATACTTCGCTTACTACATTTGTTATGGTATTGTTACTCTTTATCTTTGGTCATACATCAATCAGAGAGTTCTCATTACCACTCATGGTAGGTGTGCTTTGCGGAACATATTCTTCAATCTGCATCGCTACAGAGCTGTGGTATGTTATGAAGCTTTATCTGGGCAAGAGCGCCATCAAAAAGCAGGCGGCTGCACCGGCTAAGGTTTCTAAAAAAGCTAAGAATTAATAATTAATTTATGGCCCGGCCTTTAAAGGCTGGGCTATTGTTTTTTGTGGACTTATTAATATATG
>OHEB01000294.1_pt1 | contig 22698 bp, 9 predicted proteins | sample 1567081 | NCBI WGS metagenome assembly OHEB01 (sample SAMEA3879569, study PRJEB24766) | human gut metagenome | biome: human-associated habitat; feature: feces | place: USA | collected 1985/1987 | reverse complement strand
AATAAAATTCAGCATTACGGTACTGAAAAACAACGTACCAATTCCTGACACAGAAATTCGGTACGAGATTTCAGAAGATATGATGAAGCCTCACAAAGAAGGCATATTGCAAGCTGAAAAAGGGACAGCCACGGTGGAAGCCAAAACAATGGAAAAACCTGGCTTTCTCCGTTGCCAAGCCTTTGTTAAATATGGAGGACGTGAATACCAAGGGATAGTAACCGTTGGAATCAATCCAGAAAAATTAAAACCTATCACATCATTGCCCGAAGACTTTCTAAATTTCTGGGAAACAGCAAAACTCCAGGCTCAAAAGACACCAATGGATGTACAAATGACCCTTGTACCCGAACGTTGTACAGAGAAAGTGAATGTATTCCATGTGAATATACAGAATTATGAATCCCATACACGCTTATACGGCATGCTGGCTATGCCTAAAGCAAAAGGTCGATATCCCGCAGTTTTAAAGCTACCAGGTGCAGGAATACGTTCTTATGCCGGAGATGTGGAACATGCTGCCAATGGCTGGATTGTTTTCGAAATAGGAATACACGGTATTCCGGTCAACATGTCAGGACCGGTATATACCAATCTCTATATGGGAGCATTAAAAGGGTACCACACGTTCAATCTGGATAATCGGGATAAATACTATTATAAACGTGTATATCTAGGCTGTGTACGTGCCATTGACTTTATTTATTCCCTACCACAATTCGATGGGAGCAATTTGATAACATTCGGCAGTAGCCAAGGAGGAGGATTGTCCATCGTGACAGCTGGACTTGATTCACGTGTCAAAGGACTGGTAGCCTTTTACCCTGCTCTTTGTGACATGGTCGGCTATATACATAACCGTGCCGGAGGATGGCCACACATGTTTAACAAGCAAGAAAATCAGACTGCAGAAAAGGCAAATACAGCACGTTATTATGACGCAGTTAATTTTGCACGCCAAATAAAAGTTCCCGGATTCTACTCATTCGGATATAATGATATGGTCTGTCCACCCACTACTACCTATTCTGCCTACAATGTAATTCAAGCACCCAAACAAATATTAGTATCCGAAGAAACGGCTCATTATGCCTACCCAGAACAATGGGCAGCCGCATGGAAATGGGTCGCTGATTTCTTTCAACAAAACAAATAAAAACTATAAGAATCATGAGAATACTTTTTTTTATTACAACACTGCTTTTCATCATCCCGAACATGTTCGGACAAAAGGAATATCGTCTGAACTCACCGGACGGCAAGTTGGAGGTTACCTTATATATAGGTGACCGGATCACTTACGAGCTGACGGAAGAAGGGCATACATTGGTAGCCCCCTCTCCCTTATCAGTACATCTGGATAATGGGACAGTCTGGGGTAACGGCTCCCATCTTAAGAGAGTCAGTCATCGCCAGGCAAATGAGGTGATTCCCTCTCCTTTCTACAAACGCAGTGAAGTAAAGGATGTCTATAATGAAATGACGTTAAGTTTCCGGGAACATTTCAACCTCATTTTCAGAATGTACAATGAAGGAATGGCATACCGGTTCGCAGCGACCGGAAACAGACCGTTCAAAGTTACAAACGAAGAAGCCGCCTTCAACTTCAACAAGGACTACAAATCGATTGTTCCTTATGTAAAAGATGGCGATAAACAACCGATAGAAGCCCAGTTCTCCAACTCTTTTGAAAACACCTATACACATATAGAGCTATCCGGACTGAACCCCCAAAGACTGATGTTTACCCCCGTAGTAATAGAGCAGGAAAACGGCCGTAAACTTTGTATTGCCGAATCCGACGTGGAGAGCTATCCGGGCATGTTCCTCATCAACAGAAACGGGGGAACAGCACTCACTTCCGCTTTTGCCGCCGTCCCCAAAACAAAAAAACAAGGCGGGCATAACCAACTGCAAATATTAGTCACAGAGCGTGAAAACTACATTGCTTCCTGCCAGCCGAAAGCCAAACTACCCTGGCGCATCATTGTTGTGGCAAGAAATGACAAGGAGCTGGCAGATAACGATATGGTTTATAAGCTGGCTGCTCCATCACGCATGAAAGACATCTCATGGATACGTCCGGGCAAAGTGGCCTGGGAATGGTGGAACCATTGGGGAATCAAAGGCGTGGATTTCGAAGCTGGAATAAACAATGAAACATACATGCACTATATCGACTTCGCCTCCCGGCATGGCATCGAGTATGTGATTCTGGATGAAGGCTGGGCTGTCAACCTCAAGGCTGACCTTTTCCAAATTGTACCGGAAATTGATTTAAAAAAGCTCACGTCCTATGCCAGGCAAAAGAATGTAGGACTCATCCTTTGGGCAGGCTACCATGCCTTTGCCCGCGACATGGAACATGTATGCAAGCACTATTCCGAAATGGGCATCAAAGGATTCAAGATTGACTTTATGGACAGGGATGACCAGGAAATGGTAGACTTCCACTACCGGGCTGCCGAAACTGCCGCTAAATATAAGTTGATGGTAGACTTTCACGGCACGTACAAACCTACCGGGCTGAACCGCACTTATCCCAATGTCATCAACTATGAAGCCGTTCACGGGCTGGAACAGATGAAGTGGAGCGACATCCGTACCGACCAGGTAACCTACGATGTCACCATGCCATTCATCCGTATGCTGGCCGGACCGGTGGACTATACACAAGGCGCCATGCACAATGCCAACAAACGGTGTTACCACTCCTCAATGGATACCCCAATGAGCCAGGGAACCCGTTGCCGCCAATTAGCTGAATATGTAGTATTTGAATCACCATTGAACATGTTGTGCGACAGTCCCACCAATTACGACCGTGAAGAAGAATGCACGGAATTCATCGCTGCCATCCCTACCGTCTGGGAACAAACAATAGCCATGAACGGAGAAATTGGAAAATGCATTACAATGGCGCGCAGGAAAGGAGATGTCTGGTATGTCGGCTCCCTGACCAATTGGGATGCACGTACTCTGACACTGGACCTTTCTTTCCTCGGTGCAGGCAGATGGAAAGCGGAAATGTTTCATGACGGAGTGAATGCCAACCGCCTGGCTTCCGACTACCAAAAGACCGTCACAGACATTCCTGCATCCCGTAAACTGACCGTCAAAATGGCACAAGGAGGCGGATGCGCATTGAAAATATACAAAGAATAATCCATAGGCTTTTTAAACGTTAACTGATACATACGATTTATGAAAATTAAAAGATTAATGATTACTTGTTTGCTCGCAGTGTCTGTACTGGGAGGCAAGTCACAAGCACAAGACTTATTGTCCAATGTTTACGGACGCGATTACCAGCTACTGAATGGGAAGTGGGGAGCCATTGTAGACCTTTATGACCAAGGAGAAAGGATGCAGGTGTACAAAAACAGAAAACCTCAAGACAACAAGCAATTTTATGAATACTCTTTCGACGGAGGTTTGGTCCTGAATGTACCTGCCGATTTCAATTCACAAATGCCCGAGTTGAAATTTTATGAAGGAACAGTATGGTACGGACGCTCTTTCGATACCCCAAAGACTGACGGCAAACGTTTGTTTCTCTATTTCGGTGCGGTAAGTTACCGTAGCAAAATATATCTGAACGGGGAGAAAATAGCCAGTCATGAAGGCGGATTCACTCCCTTCCAGGTGGAAATCACAGATAAGGTAAAGCAAAAGGACAACTTCCTGGTGGTGAAAGTCAACAATACCCGCACCACGGATGCCATCCCTGCCATGTCCTTTGACTGGTGGAATTACGGCGGCATCACACGCGATGTAATGTTGGTAAGCGTTCCACAAAGCTACATCAAAGACCATTTCATCCAGTTGGACAAGGTACAATCCAACCTGATTCGTGCCAAAGTAACCTTATCCGAAGCAAAGCCTGGCATCAACGTACAAGTCGCCATCCCCGAATTGGGCATCAGACAGAACATGACTACCGATGCCAACGGAATTGCCCAGGCCACTATCAAAACCAAAAAACTGCAACGTTGGTCACCGGATGCTCCAAAGCTGTATGATGTAACCATCACTTCGGAAAGTGACCGGCTCAACGAGCAAATTGGTTTCCGTAACCTTTATGTAAAAGGCGAAGATATCTATCTGAACGACCAGCCCATCTTCCTGCGCAGTATCAGCTTCCACGAGGAAATTCCGCAACGCCGCGGGCGTGCCTTCTCTGAAGCGGACGCAACAATGCTGTTGTCCGAAGCCAAAGAGCTGGGTGCCAACATGATTCGTCTGGCACATTATCCACAAAATGAATATACTGTCCGCCTGGCAGAAAGAATGGGATTTCTTTTATGGGAAGAGATACCTATCTGGCAAGGGATTGACTTCAAGAATACCGCTACCCGTGAGAAAGCAGGCAGAATGATTAAAGAGATGGTGATGCGCGACAAAAACCGTTGTTCCGTTGCCTTTTGGGGGATTGCCAATGAAACAGCCACTTCCGCCCCGCGCAATGAATTTCTGAAACACATGAAACAATGTTGCCTGGACATCGACTCAACCCGTCTGATTACGGCCGCCTTCGATTTGGTACGCTTCAACCGCGAAAGCCGGAACTTTGAGATGAATGACTCCATTATCAACATCCTGGACATGGTAGCCATCAACAAATATATGGGATGGTATCATGACTGGCCACTGGCTCCGGACCAGGCTGTCTGGAATGTAGCTCCCGGCAAACCTCTTTTCATTTCCGAGTTCGGAGGCGAAGCGCTCTATGGCAAACATGGCGACGCGGAAGTCAAGAGTTCTTGGAGTGAGGATTATCAGGCACAACTCTACAAGGACAATCTGGAAATGTTTAAGCATATCCCCAACCTGCGCGGAACATCGCCGTGGATTCTTTTGGATTTCCGTTCTCCCTTCCGTTTCCATCCACACCAGGGAGGGGAATGGAACCGTAAAGGACTGGTTTCCGACCAGGGACAACGCAAAAAAGCATGGTACATCATGCGTGATTACTATAACCAAAAGAAAACAGAACAATGAAGCACAAAATAAAACACTACATGGCTGCCCTCCTCCTGACCTCTATGGTCTGGAGCGGGCATGCCCAAGAAAAGAATGAAATGGACTTGTCCGGTGAATGGGCATTCCAGACAGATGTCATGGACTTCCGGAGAGGTTCACTGGACGTACGTTACTGCCATCGCCTGCAGGAAAGCATCGTTCTGCCGGGAATTACGGATGACTATAAAATAGGCTACAAATCTCCTTACCGCCACCTGGATAGGCTGACCCGTGTCTACGAATATATGGGCCCCGCATGGTACCAGCGGGAAATAGAGATTCCTGCGGCATGGAAAGGCAAACGCATCTTCCTCTATTTTGAACGTACACACTGGCTCAGTTCGGTATATGTAGGCAAAGAAGAAGTGAGTAAAATAGACTACATCAGTATTCCCCACAACCACGAACTGACCCAATGGCTACATCCAGGCAAAAAAGAACTGATAACTTTCTGCATAGACAACCGCTACCAGTACGATACCCATAAATGGGACCATGCCCACTCCGAATTTACCCAAATAAACTGGAACGGAGTATTGGGCGAAATTAAGCTGGTAGCTGTAGACCCGGTCTATGTAGATGACATGCAGGTCTATCCGGACATCAAGAACAAAAGCATCAAAGTCAAAATGACTGTCCGCAACTGTACAGAACATACCGCCAGCGGCAAAATATCCTTCCACGTGACAGGAAAGGACTATAGACTGCAAAAGGAAGTACCGGTAACAGTGACCGATTCCATTACTTATATCGAGGAAGAGATGTTTTTGGGTAAGGATATCCATTTGTGGAATGAGTTCCATCCCAATCTTTATACGTTGGACTGTAAGCTGACTTCCAGTGTAGAGGGCCAATCCTATGCACATGAGAAAAGCACAACTTTCGGTATGCGCGAAGTAGAGGCCGGTGAGGACCATATCATCCTTAATGGCGAACCCATACACCTGCGCGGTACCGTTGAAAACGCAGTGTTCCCCAAGACCGGCTACGCTCCCGTGGACGATGCCTCTTGGGAACGTGTACTCCGTATCCTGAAAGAATATGGCATGAACCATATGCGCTTCCACTCCTGGTGTCCTCCTGCCGCTGCGTTCCGTATGGCAGACAAGCTGGGTGTCTATCTGGAGGTGGAAATGCCGATGTGGGGTAAAGACGCCCAGCCCGATGAGAAGCGCTGGAATTTCTTCCGTCGCGAGCTGCGGGGTATCTTGAAAGAATATGGGAATCACCCTTCCTTCATTCTCTACTGTAACGGAAACGAAATTACCGGCGATTTCAGTTTCATAGAAGAGCTTACCGCCACGGCCCGCCAGTTGGATAACCGCCGTCTATACAGCGGTTCCACAGCCCGCACACGTGTCAAATCAGACCAGTTCTACATTACCCATCAGACTACCAAAGGACACATGGCCATCTACGAAGGACGCCCTTATACAAACTGGGACAAAAACAAGGAACTGGGAGTAGGCCTGCCCATCATCTCGCATGAATCCGGACAGCGGTGCATCTATCCCAATTTCGAGGAAATGAAGAACTTCACCGGCCCCGTACAAGCGCGTAATTTCGAGATATTCCGTGAACTGCTGGACAAAAACCACATGCTCGACCAGGCACATGACTTCTTCCGTGCTTCTGGAGCCTTGACCGCCATAGAGTACAAGGATGTCATAGAAGCCCAGTTGCGCACTTATCTGAAAGGCGGTTTCCAATTACTGTCTCTGAATGATTTTACCGGACAAGGATATGCACCGGTAGGCATTCTCGATCCTTTCTGGAATACCAAAGGGCTCATCACACCGGAAAAGTGGCGCGAGTTCTGTGCACCGACTGTTGCGTTGCTCCGTTTCGACAAACGCGCACTTTACAATGATGAAGTATTTGAAGGAAAAGCGGAAATATACAATTATGGACCTACCCTATTGAAAAACGCAAAAATCAATTGGAGTATCACCGACAGCAACGGTAAAACCCTTAAGAGCGGAAAACTGAAAACACAAACTGTCGGAAAGAACGGGGTATTTCCACTTGGCAGTTTCAGTTATGCATTGGACAATATCACTGAACCACAGAAGCTGACGGTCCATCTTTCTGTTGCACACGTAAAAAACAGCTGGGATATCTGGGTATATCCCCGTCATAGCAACTTAATGCAGTCCACTAGTGAAGTGCTCTACACCACAGTATTCGATGAAAAAGCAAAACAACACCTTGCCGATGGCAAGAAAGTGGTACTCTGCCCCAAACCTTCCAAAGTAAAAGGTCGTAAATCCGTGTTCCACAATCACTTCTGGAATCCGATAATGTTCAAATGGCCTCCTATGACCATTGGCTGTCTGATTCATGACGACCAGCCTGTATTCGAGCATTTCATAACTTCCTACCATACTGACTGGCAGTGGTGGGACATTCTGGAAAATGCCAAGGTTATTGAGATGAAGGATGCTCCGGCAGCACTGCGGCCTTTCATACAAGTAATAGACCATTACGACAATAATGAAAAGCTCGGTATTGGTTTCGAAGCAAAAGTGAAGAAAGGCAGTCTACTGGTACTGGCCGTAGATACCCAGAAAAACATCAACGAACGTCCTGCCACCCAGCAATTGCTGGAAAGCATTGACCGCTACGTAAAGAGTGACAAATTCGCTCCGCAAATTACCGTTGACGAGTCCTACATTGAATCATTCTTAAAGAAATAAATAAAGGAAATATGATGAAATTATTCTTGCTTTGGGCTCTTTTGTTGCTGCCGGTCGGACCGGCAGCAGCACAAGAGATAAAAATGTCACAAACAGCTCCATTGGAACAAGTTTATGGAGAAACTGTAGAAGATGATGCCTTACTGCCCATGAATGAACTGGATATGGATTTCGGCTATGCCCTCTATGAGACAACCGTTGATGTGGAAGAAGAGAATCCCACACTAACTATTGAAAACGTACGGGATTATGCTGTGGTCTATGCAGACGGCAAACTGCAAGGATATTTAAAAGATAGCAGTAAAAGTCTGAAAACCAATCTACCGATAGGTATACACAAACTTAGTATCTATACTGAAAATATCGGACGTATTACCTATGGTCCTGAAATTCTGGACAATTCAAAAGGTATCTACGGCAGCATAATATTGGGAAAGACAGATTTAGAAGGCTGGAAGATGACCCCATTGGAAATTGAGGAATGCGATGTGGCCGGAATAACTTTCAAAGAAGGTACCTCCTCCATCCCTTGCTTCCGTAAAGGTTGTGTCACAGTAAGCAACCCGGCACAAGAGACCTTTCTTGACGTGTCCGGCTGGGGAATGGGAGAAGTCTGGATAAACGGGCAATACTTGGGTGCCTACTGGGAAGAAAATGCAGAAAAGACCCTGGAGATACCTGCCGGTGCTCTGATAGCAGGTAATAATGAAATAGTGGTATTTGAACTAAAAAATAACGAACAAGCTTCCATGACACTAACCGATAAGCCTATTTTCAAATAAACCCTTGCATGTACTTGTTTATATTCCTTAAAAAAACGACCTTTGTGTAGGAGCAGATTCCGAAAAACGTGTCTTATTTAATGAGAATAGCATAATTATATATATCATGAAGAAACTAACATTTATCAGTTGCCTCCTTTTAAGTGGTTGCCTGGCCGGAGCAATGGCTGCAGACAAAAAGCAACCCATCTACAAAGATGCCAAAGCTCCCATTGAGGAGCGTGTGAATGACCTGGTCAGCAGAATGACGCTGGAAGAAAAGGTACAACAACTCAACCAGTACACTTTGGGGCGGAATAACAACGAGAACAATCGTGGTGAGGAAGTAAAAAAAATTCCTGCCACACTAGGCTCCCTCATTTATTTTGATGAAGATGCCAATCTGCGTAACGAGGCTCAGAGAAAAGCAATGGAAGAATCACGTCTGGGTATCCCCATCCTTTTCGGATACGACGTCATTCACGGGTTCCGTACCATTTATCCCATCTCTTTGGGACAAGCATGTTCTTGGAATCCCCAATTGGTAGAACAAGCATGTGCCGTTGCCGCCCAGGAAGCACGCATGTCCGGGGTAGACTGGACTTTTTCCCCTATGATTGACGTGGCAAGAGACGGACGCTGGGGACGTGTTGCAGAGGGCTATGGCGAAGACCCTTATACCAATGCTGTATTCGGTGTCGCATCCATCAAAGGATACCAAGGTGAAGACATGTCCGACAGCAAGCGAGTAGCCGCCTGCCTTAAACATTATATCGGATACGGCGCTTCTGAAGCAGGACGTGACTATGTTTATACGGAAATCTCCAATCAGACTCTGTGGGACACCTATATTCCTCCCTATGAAGCTGGCGTAAAAGCCGGTGCCGCTACTTTAATGAGTTCATTCAATGATATCAGCGGCACTCCCGGAAGCGCCAACCATTACACGATGACAGAAATTCTGAAGAACCGTTGGAAACACGACGGCTTTGTTGTTTCAGACTGGTCCGCAGTACCGCAACTTATTGACCAGGGCCATGCTGCCGACCGCAAAGAAGCTGCCCGTCTGGCTTTCAACGCCGGACTGGAAATGGACATGATGGGACATTGCTATGACAAGCATATGGCAAAGCTGGTGGAAGAAGGTAAAATAAGCATGCAACTGGTGGACGATGCAGTGAAACGCGTGCTCCGTATCAAATTCCGCCTTGGACTTTTTGACAATCCCTACACCCCGACATCTACAGAAAAAGAGCGCTTCCTCCTTCCACAAAGCCTGACTATTGCAGAGAAACTGGCAGAAGAGACCATTGTTCTACTGAAGAATGAAAACAAGGTACTCCCTTTGGCAAACGGGAACAAGCCAACTATCGCCGTCATGGGGCCTCTGGTACAAAACAGTGCCGAGCTTCTGGGGTCATGGTATGGACATGGACATGCAGAAGATGTCCTCCCCATCAAAAAGGCACTGGATGCAGAATTTGCAGGCAAGGCTGAACTGATTTATACCGAGGGTTGTGATTTCGACGGTAACGACACTTCCAAATTCAGTGAGGCACTGGCTGTAGCCCGGAAAGCAGATATCATTCTACTCTGTATGGGTGAAAAGAAAAAGTGGAGTGGCGAAAACGCATCGCGTTCCATCATAGAACTGCCTGCCATTCAAGAGAAATTCATTGCTGAAATGAAGAAAGCAGGCAAACCGATTGTTCTGGCACTGGCTAACGGACGTCCTTTGGGACTCTCTAAAGTGGAACCTCTCTGTGACGCCATCGTTGAAATGTGGCAACCGGGAGTACCTGGTGGTAAACCATTGGCAGGTGTCTTGTCCGGCCGGGTAAATCCTTCGGGCAAGCTTTCCATTACTTTTCCACGTTCCACCGGACAGATTCCAATCTATTACAATCAGCGCAAAACAGCCCGTCCACAAAGTGGCAAATATCAAAACATCCCCTCTACCCCACTGTATGAATTCGGATACGGCTTGAGTTATACCACCTTTAATTATGGTAATATCAACTTGCCCAAAGAAACCATCAGACGCGGTGAAAAGTTGGTAATGGAAATCCCAGTCACCAATGTAGGCAAACGTGACGGTGCAGAAGTGGTGCATTGGTTTATCTCAGACCCATTTAGCACGATTACCCGTCCATGCAAAGAGTTGAAGCACTTCGAAAAACAACTAATTAAAGCAGGTGAAACACATATATTCCGCTTTGAAATAGACCCGATGCGTGATCTTGGTTTTGTAAATGCCAATGGTGAACATTTCCTTGAAAATGGAGAATATTATGTAATAGTGAAAGACCAGAAAGTAAAATTCACGGTTATAGATTAATCTTCTTTTTATATTGCAGGCCATCCTCCTTTCATCATTCTAAAAGACAGATGGCCTGCAATTTCTATTTTAGAACAAATAAGTATACTGTTCTCCTAAAAATTTCTTGATATGCTTCAAGGCTTTGGTTATTTGGGCCTCCACCGTCTTGACAGAAATACCCATTTCCCCGGCAATTTCTTGATTAGTCTTCCCTTCCTCCCTACTTTTGCGATAAACCTGCCCACATTTGTCTGGAAGGGAACAAACAGCTTCTTCAATCAATCGATTCAGTTCTTCCATCTCCACCGAAGTATCAGCAGCAAGAGCATATCCATATTCTTCTCCTCCCTCGATGGGAACCGTATCCTTTTCATCGCGTAAAGCATTCAGGCAACGATTACGTGCAGACTGGAAAAGATAAGCCTTGAATGAGATTTTAAGAGTCAAGTCGGCCCTACCCTCCCACAAATTCATAAAGATAGAAAGGGCCAGTTCTTCTATCTCCTGCTTGTCTCTCAGATAAAGGGACATGAAGCGGCAGAGTGAAACAAAATAAGTATCGAAAAGGTGCTTGAAAGCCTTCTCGTCATCTTGTTTGATTAACTGTAACAATAGGATATCATCTTCTGCAGGCATATCGAAGTTATATTAGATAAGGGCTTCTTGAGCGGCAAAGATACTAATATTATTTGTTCCTCGAAATTTATTAAAAAAATAATTGGAATCGGAATAAGGGTTAAACTCAAGTGATGTGTCATATAAGTGAAGGCCTATAAAAACATCATGATCATGAAAAAAAGTGTTCCTTGGAATTTAATCATTCCTAAGTTGAAACAGGAAATTTCCGCAGACGAAGAGCGGCAATTGGAGACTTGGTTACGCAGCAGTAACAACGAAGCGTTATTCAAGGAATTGCAACTGTTATGGGAAAAAATTCAGGCAAATGTAGAAAACTACACGCCCAATACCGAATATTATTGGAATGAACTTGTCAACCGTATGCACGCCAGCGAGCCTAAGCAGACTGCAAAACCTGCAAAGAAACGCTTCGAACTGAAACGGATATACCGCTACGCAGTAGCTGCATGTATAGCTGTTGCCATCGGTTGCTCATTCTACATAGGATTCCTTAACGGACAGCCTGAAGCCATGCCGCAGTTATACTCTAATTTGTCGGGTAAGTCTAAGGTTCTCCTTCCTGACGGAAGCGAAGTATGGATGCATACAGAGACCTCTTTGCAATACGAATCACAAATGAATAAGGATGAGCGTATCGTAAATGTAACTGGTGAAGCTTACTTCGATGTAGCACACGATGCTGACAAACCTTTTATCGTGCAGACAGAAGGTATGCGTATCGTAGTTCACGGAACCAAATTCAATGTCGATGCATTCCCCGGTTCGGAAAATACATTGGTGAGTTTGGTAGAAGGGTCCGTCTCTTTGGAAACCGAGACAGAGAACCGTTTCCTCAAACCGGGCGAAACAGCTACTTTTAATCGGAAAACCCTGACACTTAAGGTAGAAAAAGATGATGTACATTTTGCCTCTTCGTGGGCAAATACACAACTCGTATTCAGAAACCGTTCATTGGGAGACATTTGCAAACTGCTTTCTAAATGGTATCGGGTAAAGATAGACGTGGATCCTACATTATCCAATAAATATTTCTATACGTTTACGTTGCGTAGCGAACCGCTGGACGAAATACTCCGCATCATGGCACGCATCCAACCTATGAAATATACCTTTAACGAAGAGAATGAGTTGACAATTTCGTTTGCAGACACAAAACAAAAAGTAAAATGAAACAGTAACAAAATTAAAAACTTATGCCAAACAAATGAGAAATGCACATTATTTAATAATTAACGAAAAGTAAACACCTACATTAATCTTTAAATTTAAGACAATTATGGATATAAGAAAACAACTCATCATTCTTATACTGGTATTTCTATGTGCCCCGGTTTCTGCACAAAAGAAAGAGAAACTGATCACACTGAAGTTCACAAATATCCCATTATCAGAGGCTATGCCAAAAGTGGAAAAGCAAAGCGGATACACTTTCTTCTATGAATCGCAGCAAATAGACATCAAACAGAAAGTCAGCTTGAATGTTAAGAATGAAACTATTAATAAGACAATAGCAGCCTTATTGAAAGGGACCAATGTTAAATTTGAAATCGACGCAACACACATTATTTTATATACCGGAAAGAATAACAAGGCAATATCCGGACAACCACAGAACATCTCTGGTACAGTAATTGACGAAAGTGGTGAACCGATTATCGGAGCAAATGTCATGGTGGAAGGAACCAGTACTGGTGTCATTACAGATCTTGACGGAAAATACACAATCAACGCACCGGCAGGGAGTAATCTCAAAATCTCCTATATCGGTTATGTGACACAGACTGTAAAAGCTGGTAGAAACAGTACCGTAAAGTTAGTGGAAGACAGTAAAACACTGGCAGAAGTCGTGGTAATCGGCTATGGTACACAGCGTAAGTCCGACCTGACTGGAGGTCTGGTATCAGTAGACCAGAAGAAACTGAACATGATAAATAGCAGTAACTTGATGGACCGTCTCGCAGGACAAATTCCGGGCTTAAGCGTAACTACTGGTGATGCGAAACCGGGGGCAGACCAAACCCTCCGTGTACGTGGTGAAAACTCATTAAGTGCTGACAATGCACCGCTTATTGTATTGGACGGTATTCCTTACAATGGTTCTTTGAGTGATATTGACCCAAACATCATCGAAAGCCTTAGTGTCTTGAAAGATGCTTCCGCAGCAGCTATCTACGGCTCACGCGGTTCCAATGGTGTTATCTTGATTCAATCAAAGAAAGGCAAGAAAGGTGCACCCCAAGTTACATACAAAGGGCAGTTCAGAATGTCGCAACCCCAACAGACTATTGATGTGATGACTCCAGACGAATACATCACATTTAAACAAGACATTGCACGCCTGAAAGATGGATGGAGCGGAGACCAATTGGCTCCTGAGAATATTCTGAGTGCCAGCGAACTTATAAATTACAAGAAAGGCGTTACAAACGACTGGCAGGACTATATTTTCCGCAATGCATTTACCATGGAACATCAAGTAGGCATTTCCGGAGGTACTGAAAGCACCACTTATATGGGGGCAGTTTCCTATCTGGATCAAGAAGGTGTAGTCTACAATTCTGCTATGAAACGTTACAATATCAATTTGAATGTCACACAAGTATTAAACAAATGGCTGACTATTGGTATACAGACCCAATTTATTCAAAGAGATGGCGGTGGTATAACCCCGAATATTGAACATGCTGTAAAGCAAAGTCCTTATGGTATCTACAAAGATGAAAACGGCAAGTATTATGAAGAACCTATGGACCAATCTCTGATTATTAACCCGATGGCCAATGTCAATGCCGACCAAGATCAAACAAGACGTAACTTCTTCATCAACACCTATGCTGACATTCTGTTGCCGGTAAAAGGTCTTTCAGCCCGTACAACCTTTGGTTACAACTATCGTAGCGACTTTACCGGCACATACTATGGCCGTGACACCAAAGACGGTAGAACAGCCAGCGGAAAAGCCAGCATCAACAATGAACACTACTGGGATTACACTTGGGAAAATCTGCTCAAATATAATCGTGAATTTGGCAAGCACCGTTTCGACGCTACAGGTTTGTTCAGTGTACAACAAACTCAGAAAAAGACTTCCAAGTCAAGCGCCGAAAGTTTTGTAAACGATGATTCCAGTTATCATAACATCAATGCAGGTGAAAAGAATAAAACCGTAAGTTCTGGTTTATCAGAAACCTCGATGCTGTCTTATATGCTTCGCTTGAATTATTCATATGCAGGAAAATATATGTTGACCCTGACCGGACGTTCCGACGGTTATTCTGCCTTCGGTGCAAACAACAAGTATGCATTCTTCCCGTCAGTGGCTGCTGCATGGAACATTGCTTCCGAAAGTTTTATGGAAAATGCACAAAACTGGCTGGACCAATTGAAGCTCCGCGTATCTTATGGTTCTAACGGTAACCAAGCCATCAACCCCTATCAGACATTGGACCGTCTGCACCTCACAAACTATATCTGGGGTGACGGTGGAGCAGGTGTCAACGGTGCTTATCTGGCCAACGACGGTGTCGGAAATCCGAATCTAAAGTGGGAAACAACCCAAACATTCAACGTCGGTATCGACTATTCATTCTTCAACGGCCGTATCAACGGTAACATTGAAATGTATGTCGCCAACACAAAAGACTTGCTGATGAAACGTACTGTTCCTATCATGAACGGCTATAAAACCATTTGGGATAATGTGGGTAAAACACGCAATAAAGGTGTTGAATTTACCTTGAACACCGTCAACATACGTAATAAGGACTTCGAATGGAGCACCGGAATCATCTTTTCACTGAACCGTGACAAGATTGTAGACCTACGTGGTGACAAAAAAGATGATATCACCAATAAATGGTTCATCGGCAAACCCTTGCGAGTTTACTACGACTATGACGTCGACGGCATCTGGCAGGAAGGTGACAAATTCACCTATACCGCAGCAGACGGTACAGAAAAAGAGATCCAAAAAGGTGCCAAACCAGGTTCTGCCAAAGTGAAAGATGCAGACGGAAACGGTTATATTGACTCCAATGACAAAGTTATCATCGGTTCAAAGAATCCAAGCTTCCTCATGTCTATGAGCAATACATTGACTTACAAGAACTTTTACTTGTCATTCCTACTGAATGGAACCTTCAAAGTTACACGTGAGTTGAACGAAGCCAATATCGGAAGTTGGAGTTACAACTTATACAACTATCTGCATAATGCCGATTACTGGACACCGGAACACACCAATTCCAAATATGCTTCTCCAGCATATAACAACTTCGACGGACACAGCTATTACAAAGACTTTACATACATCCAAATAAAGAATATCACTTTAGGATACAATTTTGAAAAGAATTTTGTAAAGAAATTGGGACTGAGCGGTTTGGGAGTCAATATCAGTGTGGAGAATCCTTATACATTCTGTGACATACGCAGCGTATTGAACTATGACAACAGTTGGTTTGCCTCTTACCCGACTGCACGTTCCTACGTACTTGGACTGAACTTATCATTCTAAACTTACTTAAATATATATACAATGAAAAATTATATATCAAAAGCAACTCTAGCTCTGTTAGTAGCTCTGTCTGCTACCGGTTGCTCTGACTTTCTGGATGAGAAACATATACAAGTTCCTATGGTTTCGAAGTAGGTTCTACCGGACTTTATGCCGAAGCACGCTCTGAATACAACACTTGGGGTGAAAACGGTGCCTTCATGCACAATGCCGCTTGCCCTTACGAAGCATTGCAGATTGCCACTGACCTTGCTACCATGGGTACCAAAGACGGTTCTATCCAACCGTTCGGTTTCTTGACATTAACTCCAAATACCGGTATTGTAGGCTCCTACTGGAACTGGGCTTATAGTCTGATTGCAGGAGCCAATGAGATGTTGAAATACTCGGAAATAAACACGAACTGGGATAATAGCACAGACAAGGCGCTCTATCAGGCAGAATCACGTTTTTTCCGCGCCTATGCATACCGTACATTGGTTTATCTGTATGGAGACGTTCCTTATGTAGACAAGATTCAAGATCAGTTCAGAATCGATTTTACCCGTACACCGAAGGAAGAGGTTATTGCCCACATGGTAGAAGACCTTCAGTTTGCTGTCGAGAACCTGCCTACTGACCCTAATGCCGTAAAAGTCGGCAAGCTGACCAAATGGGCGGCAGAACACTTACTAAGTGAGGTTTACTTGATGCAGGGTGATTATGCAAAGGCTGAAACTGCCGCAGAGAATGTCATCAACAGCGGATATTTCCACTTGATGGAAGACCGCTTCGGTGAAAAGGCAAAAGCAAACGGCGATGTGTTCTCCGACCTATTCGTTGAAAACAATCAAAATCGCACATCCGGCAATATGGAAAGCATTTGGGTCATGCAGTTTGAATATAACACTACTGGTGGCGGTACAAATTCCGATGACTGGACACGCCGTGCCTGGGAACCCAAATACTTCGAGATTACCGGTTTTGTTTTGGCAGACTCACTGGGTGGCCGCGGCTTGTCGCAATTGGTACCAATGAAATGGTGGATTGGAGAAGATACCGGTTTCTTTGATGAAGAAGACATTCGTAATTCCGAATACAACATCAAACGTAACTGGTATTACAACAACGAGAACATGCCCGACCTTTATGGTAAAAAAGCCACGATTACAGACGAAACATGGTTTACCACCTTCCGTCTTTATCCGGCTCTGACAAAATTCTTCTATGGCCGTTCCGAAAACCTTTCTTTGACCGGTTCCTACCGTGACCGCATGAAGTTCCGTTTGTCCGAGACTTATCTCTTACTCTGCGAAGCAAGGTTGGGGTTGAACGATATTTCAGGTGCCCGCGAAGCAATCAATGTTGTACGCCGTCGCGCGCATGCTCCTGAAATTACGGACAGTGAAATGACCATGGACTTCTTGCTGGACGAACGTATCCGCGAGTTGGTAGGTGAAGAATCACGCCGCTTTACCTTATGCCGTACCGGCAAATTATTGGAGCGTACCCGCAAATACAATACAGAATCGGGGCCCGTTATGCGTGATTACCACACATTATGGCCGATTCCTCAGAGCATAATCGATTCAAATACGGGTGCAGAATTCCCGCAAAACGAAGGATATTAACAGCACAAAGACAAAATAAAACACGAATAAAGGTAAAAAGATAGTTTTCAAGATTCTCATAAAGGGAATTGTCCGCGTCCATTGAGAACAAAGGCAATTCCCTTAATTTTATCAATAAACAATCATGAAGATACACAGACAATTAACAGCAGCAGCCTTTCTGTTTATCAGTATGGCAATCATGGCACAAGTGCCATGCAGCAAAAAGGAAGTAAAAGAGAAAATGAAGCAAGTGGCAGACTGGCAAATTTCCAATCCTAACACTACCCACGAACACCACGACCTGGATTGGACCAATGGAGCACTTTATGTAGGTATGGTAGATTGGGCTAAACTGGCAGAAGAGGAGTACAATGACAGCACCTACTATCAATGGCTCTATAAAATAGGAAGACGAAACTGCTGGCAACCCCATCAGCGGTTGTACCATGCAGACGATATAACCGTTTCCCAATCATTCATTGACTTATACCGTAAATATAAAAAAGAGGAAATACTGGCTCCTACCCTGGCACGTACGGAATGGATTGTCAACCATCCATCCAACGGTACATTCAAACTGGAGTATGGTGACAACAAAACCCTAGAACGCTGGACCTGGTGTGATGCCTTGTTTATGGCCCCCCCGGTTTATGCCAAGCTATACCGTGAAACCAACAACCGGAAATACCTCCAATTCATGGACAATGAATACCGGGCTACCTACGAATACCTATTCGATAAGGAAGAGAACCTTTTCTACCGCGATTGGCATTATTTCGGTAAAAAAGAAGCCAATGGCAAAAAGGTGTTCTGGGGACGTGGAAATGCCTGGGTACTGGCCGGTCTGGCAGAAGTATTGCAGGAGTTGCCCAAAGGCTTGATGGAACGCGCTTATTACGAAGAACTGTTTATCCGGTTATGCACACGTATCGCCGGATTGCAGAACGAAGACGGTTATTGGCATGCCAGCCTTCTGGATCCGGCTTCTTATCCTTCTCCCGAAACCAGTTCCACCGGTTTCTTTGTATATGCGTTGGCCTATGGCGTAAATGCGGGACTCTTGAATGAAGACGATTTCATGCCAGTCATTATAAAAGGCTGGAAGGCACTGACCGATGCTGTAGATGCAAGCGGTAAACTTGGCTGGGTACAGCCTATCGGTGCCGACCCCCGTAAAGTGACGCGTGACATGACAGAAGTTTACGGTGTCGGTGCGTTTCTTGCAGCAGGATGCCAGATATACAAGATGGCTGTAGATACGGAAGCTGATTATATAAAAATCTGGCCAGACAGAAAAACCATGCAGGGAAACCCTTTAAGTGGTTGGGTTGTTTATGCAAATGAGAATGTCAGCGATGACTTCTGGAAGAAATACGACCATATCTATGTACCGGAAAAAGGAACAACCGTGAAAATCTCCGATTATGCACGCGCACTCTATATCCGTACGCATTGGAGTACCTTCAATCCCGCCGAAGGAGTCTACGGCTGGGATACCAACGAAAAGTTGAAAAAAGTAATTCAAGGGGCACTCGACAGAGGTATGCGTCTCTCTTTCCGTGTAGTTGTCGACAGCCGCGACCGAAAAAATGAAGCCACTCCGGCCTATGTATTCGATGCAGGAGCCAAATACTATACAGACAATGGAAAACGCTCTCCCTATCCTGATGACCCTATCTTCCAGGAGAAATATGCAAAGTTCATAGAAGCATTTGCCCAAAAATACAATGACCCTGACCTGGTGGAATTTATAGACGGCTACGGTCTTGGCAAATGGGGTGAGGCACACACTATGAAGTACATTGACCCCAAGAACCGGGAAGCTGTGTTCAATTGGATTACAGACCTCTACGTCAAACACTTCACCAAAGTACCTTTAGTTATCAACTACCATCGTTGGATGGGTGCAGGCAAAGACTGGGCAGGTGAGGAGAATTTTGATCCCGATAGTAAACGCTTGTTGGACAGCGCTTGCGAGAAAGGCTTTTCCTTACGTCATGATGCTTTCGGAATGAGAGAGTATTACGGCCAGTGGGAGCGAAACTATGTGAAACCTTGGATTATGAAACGCCCGGTTCTACTGGAAGGTGGATGGATTGTGAGCAAGCACCCTTATCACAATGACCCGAGCGGTTACAAAACAGCCAAAGATGTGCGTATCGGAGAATTTGAAGACGGTCAGGAAGCTCATGTCAACATGATGGATTTCCGTGTAGGAGACGAAACCATGAGTTGGTTCCGTGATGCCTATCCTTTGGTTGAGCGTTTCATCTCCGAAGGAGGTTATCGTTTATATCCCGATTCCATTGTAGTTCCCAAAGAAATGAAGAGTGGTTCAAGAATAAAGATAGTACATCGCTGGAACAACTTAGGCTGGGGATATTGCCCAACCAATATACCACAATGGAACCAAAAGTATAAAGTAGCTTTCGCATTATTGAACCAAGACAATCAAGTAGTCTACTCTTATCTGGACAACAATACTGATTTATCCGTCTGGATAAAAGGCTATCCCTCTTCCTATGAGTTCACTCCCAAACTTCACGGGGTAAAAAAAGGAACCTATACCTGGGCAGTAGCTTTAGTCGATACAACCAAAGGCAATGGAAGCAATGTTAAGGGGCTGGATATCTCTGCCAAGGGAACCTTCACTAATTCTGGTTGGTTAAAACTGTCAGAAGTAACTGTAAAATAAATAAGACACCCCATCGACTTTATAAACAAGAGGCTGAATTCAAGATTGAATTCAGCCTCTTGTTTATAAAGTCCAATCCATCTATTTCTTTTGCGGCAACCTCTTCAGCAAGTGGTCCACCGCCGCTTTCAGCTGTGCATCTTCTCCCTTCAAAACAGCTTCCGGTTCATTATAGACCAGGATATCAGGCTGCAACGTGCGGTTCTCCAGATAGTTGCCCTGCATATCCATGCAACCTACCTGCGGAATACCGAATACAATACTTGGATCGATCTGGCTTTCCCACCAGACAGCAGTCATGGTTCCTGCCACGGGAGCACCTATCAGCTTACCGATACCCAACGTCTTGTACACAAAAGGAGTACCGTGGGCATTGCTGTAATTATCCTCGCAAACCAGCATACACGAAGGTTTCAGCCATCTGTCAAAAGGATCGCTGCCGATGTACTGGCCACGCGGCACAAAGCGTTCATACTCCTTGCCGCTAAGTAACGTCGCTACTTGTTCGTGCAGCCACCCGCCTCCGTTATGGCGGGTATCCACCACAACAGCCTCTTTCTTACGACTGCTTTCGCTCAACAAATCGGAGTAAATCTTACGGAAGCTCGGACTATCCATACCTTTGATGTGAATATAAGCAATGCGTCCGCCGGAATATTCATCCACCTTCTTGCGGCAGTTTTCCACCCAGCGCTTATACAACAGCTCATTCTGGGCACCGTAAGATATGGGCTTCAAGGTTTCTTCAAACCGCTTTCCGGTAACAGGATCATAGACCGAGAGAATCACCTTGCGGCCTGCCTTACCTTCGAGTAACGGGAAATAATCAGCGCCAGCCTTAATGGCAACACCATCCACTTTCTCGATAATACAGCCCGGCTTGACATCCGTCTTTTTCTTCGTCAATGGACTCTGAGCTATAATTTCTTTAATCTTCAATCCATCGCCCGCATAAGCTTCATCATAGAACACTCCCAAAGCAGCCGTAGGAAGTGCTGCGCCCGAAGCATAATAACGCGCTCCCGTATGAGAACCGTTCAATTCACCCAGCATCTCACTCAGCATTTCCGCAAAATCGTAGTTATTGTTGATATACGGCAAGAAGCGCTTATAAGTTTCTTTGTATCCATTCCAGTCCGTACCTTGCAAGTCTGCCACATAGAACTTATCATTTACCTGCTGCCAGATGTGGTCGAAGATATATTCACGCTCACCATAAGGGCGGTAATCGAAGAAAGCCTCAAATTCAATTGGAGAAATCTTGCTGCCTTCAATCTCTATCTTCTTCATTCCGTCGCGGGCACAAAGGAAGATATTCTTCCCTTCCTTGTCAGGCTGCAAAGCGCCTGCACCTACTTTCTTCAAAAGAACTTTTGTAACATTCTCTTTCAGATTGTGTTCCCAAAGATCGTACCCATCCTCGAAAACAGAAAGATAATAGAGTTTATCCCCTTTAGCAGAAAGCATGGCATCTGCCATATGCGAGGAGTTGACGGTCAGGCGTACAATACGGTCAAAGCGGTTTGCGAGGTCGAACTTTAACGGCTCTACCTTTTTCTCCTTATCTTTGTCGGCATCCCCTTTTTTCTTCTTGGCATCCTTTTCGTCTTTCTTCCCGGCTTTTTCCTTCTCTGCCTTCTCCGCTTCCTCGAGTAAAGCGGTTTCTTCCTTGTTCATCAAAAAACGGTCGTATGCTTCAGCATCAAAGAACATGATATAAGTATCGTCTTCGGCTCCCCAACTGCCGTGGCTGCGATACCCCGCACGGTCACTGGTCCAAATCATGGCTTTTCCACCCAATACCCATTTGGCATTGCCATCGTTGTATCCGCTCTCGGTCAGGTTCACCATTTCACCCTTGCCATCGGCATTCAGCAGCACAACATCTTTGTTGTTCCATCCACCTACACCGATATAGTCCGAAAGAATCCATTTGCTGTCCGGACTCCACTGAAACCACTGGTCACCGTCCGAATAAGAGTATTGATACTTGCCATCCATAACGGTACGCACATCCTTTGTCTTCAAATTGATGACACGGATGGTGCTGCGGTTTTCGAGAAAGGCAATCTCTTTACCGTCAGGGCTGTATTGGGGTTGGAAAGAAGCGGCATCCGAGTTTGTCAAGCGTTCTTCCTTCAGCTCTGTGGCATAGGTAAACAGCTTTTCATCCTTACGCACAATCGTCGAAGTGTAAAGTTGCCAAAGCCCGCCACGTTCGGAAGCATAAACCAGTGTCCGCCCATCGGGGGCAAAGTCTACGGTACGTTCCTGACAAGGAGTATTCGTTATCTGCTTCGTAGTCTTATATTCCACTGAAGTGACGTAAACATCGCCGCGCAGAATGAATGCTACTTCTTTAGCATCGGGAGACAGAGCTATTTCTGTTGCACCGTTTCGTCTGATTTGGCGAATCAGGTCTTTGTCATTTTTGTCCGTTAAGATGGATATTTGTAC
>OHEB01000284.1_pt1 | contig 23263 bp, 25 predicted proteins | sample 1567081 | NCBI WGS metagenome assembly OHEB01 (sample SAMEA3879569, study PRJEB24766) | human gut metagenome | biome: human-associated habitat; feature: feces | place: USA | collected 1985/1987 | reverse complement strand
CAGCAAGTCCCCCTGATGTCAAGATAGGGACAACAATTTTTTCAAAAAAAGCAAAAAAAATAAGCCGCATAAAGTTTCCCATTGGGTTAAAACCATTGGGAAGCCCTATGCGGCTTATTCGTACTTATTTTAATTATTAGACAATTTCAAATTCAATATCATGAACTTTCGGTTCAATATATTCCGAACACATCAGTGAAACGCTTACTTTGAATTTTCCTTTTCTAGCCGGAACAATATATATCCCATCAAACTCGGTATCATCTTTATGTGGCAACTGATTGCATTCAGCAAATATTGAGTTATCTCGTATAGATATTGATTCAAACACAGAAGAATTGGAGTTGTTAAAAATTGCCGGGTCTATAATCGGCAAGCTTCGAGCTGAGTAGAATGGCTGCATTCCGTCCATACTATTTTTCAACAAGCCATATACTGGATTTAAGTCGCTCATAAAACGTTCCTCTGCCTTTTCAATAGGATTCGGTGGAAGTTTTGGTGCTTTCGGCTCCTTCATTTTTTCGATATCATCAATGTCATATACAAAAATATCTTTTGGAAATACGATTGAGATTCTAATGTCGGTTGCTTTCGCTGTTCCCTTATTAAGCACTCTTAGCTTGAGCGCAACACCACCGTTTGTTATTGTCTTATATACGCTCATCTTGTGTGCATAATCATTTATTTCTTCTTCAGACGGTAGTGCTGCATTGTAAGCCTGCAAGTCCTTTTCTTTTACATACTTTTTTAAATGTGATTCAACGCAACTTAAATCAAGTGGTTCATACTTGTTTTTGTAGCATTCTCCATCATTATGATATAACTGGATCTTGATTGCATTATCTGAGCTATCAATAAGCAATTTTCCATGTGTTTTAAGACCTTTTCCGTCCACTTCTTCATCATCCTGTTGATCCAGCACAACTGCGGCCATCAACTCAGGAACCCGCTTTACAATCTGTGATTTCAACTCAGCATTTTCCTGCTCAAGTTCTCTTATCTTTTTATTCAAACTGAGAATTTCTGCATGACTTGCTTCAATATCAAAGGCATCTCCTCTTATCCACCCTGGACGCTTTTTTCGATCCATTTGCTGATGTAAAGATTCTGAAACCTCTCTAGCAAGTTCGTCAATATTAGTCCACCACTGTACCGTTCGTCCTTTTTTAGCTTCTGTCTTGAAATCAGCCAGCTTTTTTATACTTTCTGGATCTTTTTCTATAAATTCCGGCTTAATTGCCACATCATCATCAATTATGAATACCAGAACAGGAATTTTCTTCTCTCTCGCATAGCGAAATTCCTTTTCCGTATAGCTAATTCCAGCATCCGATCCAGATTCTATTACAGAGCCATATCGCTGTCCCAAAATCAAAACATAATAATCCGAACTATCAATCGTCTCTTGTATGATTTCCCACTGTTCTTCGTCAGCAGCGTTAAACATCTCCATACCAACTGGGAAATGCATCATCGATAGGATGGCATCCCTTACTTTGCTACGGGCTTCTATCAAATCTTTATACGTTGACGAAATAAAAACCTGGTATTTCTTTTCCATGTTATATCACTTCCTTACAAGCTAGTGGTTCATTCCATAACCCATCAATTATTGTAGCGCATATAATTCTACTAATTCCTGAAGAATCTGTTCTTTCGTTCGTCCCACAAGCCCCAACTGTTTAACATCAACCGTTTCATTTTCCATTCGATTCTTAATGTTTTTACCATCAACGTGTTCTCCGGCTGCTTTGCGATCCGTCAAATCCATCCATGCTTTCGCCTTGAACGGAATCAAATATGCAGCGTCCAAAACCGTTACTCCATCAACAGTCACTTTCCCCTGCTTCAAGAACTCATAGTAATCATCATCCAAAAGGATTGCAGACAAGCTCGATATATCCTCATCCATTGGCAGCGGTGTCAATACTGCATCATCTGGAAGTTGAATTGCATCCAGTTTTCTAGTGAACAGTTCGATCATTGCTGGATAACGGTTTGAAGTCGGGTGACTGAACCGATAAAACTGCGGCACACCAGAGCTTTTATTACGATGTTCGTATCCAGCCTGTTTTACATAGTCCCAGAATTTTCTTCCAAAAGCCGCATCCACGGCTTCAATAATTAGAACAAGGTCAATGTCTTTTGTTGCACGGAAGTCTAAGCCTTCTTCTGTCATCAAGATGTCACACGCAGTTCCACCGATAATTGCATACTGGCTTTCGTTACCCTTGAACCATTCCTTAAAGCTTTCAATCCCTGTTACCATCTATCTTCCTCCACAGATTATTTAACATTTCTTCTACTGCTTCTTCTACCCGTTCATCTGCATCTTCCCTGAGCGATAATGCCAGAGAAAGTCCATCGACCATTTTTCCCTTCGATAATTTTCGTGGGTCATATCTCCACATTTCAACAGCCACCTGTGAATTTGAGTCCTGTAAATCCTTGGTCATACAGTCATTCCACTGAGATATTTTTTCTGAAGCATAGCACCGAACACTAGGCGCATTGAGCATCGAATACTCCGCCAATGCGAAATATCCACTCTCCAACAATTCACTCTTTACTTCCTCGCATGGAACATAGACCGTCCTTTTCACAGGATTGAGCAGAACTTTCTCTGCTTTGTAAAATAACTCTTTGGCAGAGTTTTCCGAAAGCAGTATCTTCTGCACTCCAATTTTTCTTGATCGCAGAAATCCCATTCCTTCAAGTTGTTTAGAAGCTCTGGAAATAGACGTTGGTGTCAAATCCAAATCTTTTGCAGCTTGACTTGTAGACAGCTCCTTTGCTCCCTCATAAATATAGTAAAGCAACAGCATCTGCGCCGATGGCAAGATTTCTTCTCTGTCACTCTTTTCTGCATCACAGCGTTCCTGCAAATATGCTGCCATAAAGGGCAGATAAATTTGCTTTCCATCCACAATAAATGCTATTTTCTCTCGAAGCAAATACTCTTTCTGCCGTGCAGTGATCTGTTCCAATACTAAAATCACCGGACAATCCGCAACCTTTTTCACACGTTCCAGATGCTTTTTTAATGTTTCCACCTGCTCCAATTCGGTTTTTGGATACAAAAAAACTGCTTTTTGACCACTCAGAGATACTTTCTGTGAATCATACCTTGTACTGATGAAGTTTGGCAAATGCTCTAAAGCTTTATTTTCATATAGCACTTCAATTCCTAAAACTCGCTTAAGGTATTCCACTCTATCGCCTCCATTCACAACTCTTTTTCTGTATTATAACTCATTTTAAGTTAAGATACAATATAAAAGTTATGATTATCCAAATCCAGCTATTGAAACACCAATATTTTCCAAACAATTTTGCTTTCATTTCACTTCTTGATACCCCTCCCTTACCGTGCTATACTATTATCAAATCAAATATTGAGGGAGTGCATTGTCATGAGCAAAAAGCTTGTTGCCTATTTTTCTGCCAGCGGCATTACCGCAAAAGTTGCCGAAGATGCCGAAAATGCCATCGTGCTGCTCGATTCCCTCTTGGCTTACATAATCGCCTACCGTGCCATCACGGAACAGCGGATAGATTCTTTCACCCAGCCGATGCCATTCTCGTGCGCCCTCTTTCGTCAGCGGCAGCACATCATCTTTTCGGTAGCCGTAGTCATGCATTTCGGAAAGACCAATCATCCCATCCGGGAGATTTTCAATTTTTTCCTGCGCATCGTACATCAGGCGATTGGCTTCTTCTTTGTCATCCTCGGCCAGTGCAGCCGCAAGACCGTTCACCAGTTCTTCCGTTGCTGCCCGGTCATCCAGCTTGAAAGCAAAATTCACGATAAGGTTTCGCTGCTCATCATCGAAAATCGTTATTTCCTGCTCCCTATTGGCAATCAGCTTTTCCGCATACTGCATCGCGGTCACACGCTCTGCACTCCTTTCTGCGACTGCCGCTTCCAGCTTTTCCAAAAAATCGGCTGCGGTCAGTCGAATCGTATCCATCGAATCTTTCAGTTCCTTCATCTCTTTGCCGCTGGCCCAGCTTGCCACATACGGAAAAGAGTAATCGGACGTATCAATGCCCAGAGCCGAGCATACCGTAAAAGCGATGCTTTCGGCTTCGGTTTCTTTCGTGAGCCTGTCTTTTTCTTCGCCGTTCCGCTCCATCAAATCGCTGTTGTGCAGCATCGCATGCGTTTATTCTGAAACTCTGAAAGCTGTGGATATTCACAGAGTCACAGATAGCAAGGTCGCAATATTTGACCATCATCTGCTCAGAAATCTTCCAATACTTCCGAATTGGTGCCGACCATTTTGCCCTCATCCACTCATGTCCGCCCGATGTCAAGTCTTGGACAACTTTTTTCACAAATAAATTTGAAAAAGCGCAAAAAAATAAGCCCCACAAGGCTTTCAATCGGTTTTGTGAACCAATTTGAGCCTTGTGGGGCTTATCTGCTCTATATAGTATTTGTCTTATACTGCCTGCAACGGCGTGTCATCCATTACTCTCTTGAACTGCTCTACGCTCATATTAGCATCCTCGGCAGCCTGCTCGATTGTAATGCGGCCTTTTCTCACCTGCTTCACAAGCATCCTGAGTTCGCCTCGTTCTTCGCTTTCGTTCATCATTTCCTCAACAGCTTTGCACACATCAATCACCTCCGCGCCCTCTGGAATATCCAGCGGTGTATTCGTAACTGCTTTAATAACCCTCGCCGCGTTTGCTTCTATCAGCATACGCGGATTATCCGTCAAAAATTCAGATAAGCGTTTCTTATCTTTGGAATACTTAATGTATCCAATGACTTCTCTCAGACTTGAAGAGAATCTTTCCAAATCCTCTGCGCTTAGCTTTGCAGGGTCAATCAGGTGAATCTGATAGTCCTGCACAAAGTTCAGAAGATTCTTATTTTTAACCGCCATCATCTCATGGAGTGACAACGGCCCATCCCATTCATTTGCGCCAAAGTGCAGCACCAGCGTGATAACAGGTGTAATCTTATCTTCTTTGTAGAATCCAGAAAGATACTCGCCACGGCTATGCCCTTTTGCATCTCCATCACTCGCACGATGCTTGGCTGCAATATCAGCCACCTGTTTTCCGTACTGGAGAGCATCATAGATGATGTTGCGGACAGGCATTGCATAATGAATGTCAGTCTGATTTTCGATTCCCAGTAAAATGTACGCAGCCTCATCATCCTGTTTAATGATTGCTGATTTCAGCACATCACGGTATTTCTGAACTGCTTCTTCCGGCTGTTTTCCATCTTCATCCTGCGATCCAAACGGTAATGCAATCTCCGTAGTATCCAGTTCTTGCAGTTGTTTAGGGTCTACAACTGCTTCGCCGCCGTAGATCAAGTAATTAAACGCATCCGCAAACACAGAATTATCTTTCATATAGGCTTTGGTCACGGTATCAGCTAATCCCATTGGCTTACACCTCCTTGTCGTAGTCAACAGTAGCTTTTGTCCGCTATTGTAATTCTATCTTACCATAAACCACCCATCATATCAAGCTGTGCAATTCCCTCAAAATCCTTAAATTTTTACGAACAGTTGTCCATAATATAACATTGTCGTTGATGTTATATCATGGACAACCGCTTGATGCTACTTTCCTGCCGTGCTATACTTATCCTATACAAAATTGTCAAGAGGAAGTGCATTATCATGAGCAAAAGACTTGTCGCCTATTTTTCTGCCAGCGGTGTCACCGCAAAAGTTGCCGAAAATCTGGCAGATGCTATCGGTGCAGACGTTTTTGAGATTCAGCCGGAAGTTCCTTATACCAAGGCCGATTTGAACTGGATGGATAAGAAATCCCGTAGCACCATCTTTCGACTTTTCATAGTCAGAAACGATAATCGCCACATGATGAATCGCCGCCAATTTCACTATCTGTACGCCTCCCTATTTTATATGTACCATGCCTGCCGAAGCATTACTGCCGCCAGTTCCAGAAGCACGATCACGCTGCCGACCACCTGCGGTATCATAAAAATCACGAATGCCCGCAATGCAGCAAAATTTTGATACAGCGATACCGGGTTATCCACCTTGTCATCCGTGCTATAAGGCACTTTTTTATTGCTGCCATACACGGAAGAACTGGACGCATAAACCAGATGCTCTACCGGGGTATGCCCCTCATCGTAAGAATGGCGGCAGGCTTCCAAAATGTTATAGAAGCCAATCAAGTTTGCTTCCACATAGGCATCAGGGTTCGTAATGGAATAGCGGACACCCGCCTGCGCACCGAGGTTCACTACGATTTCCGGCTTATACTGCTCAAAGATAGATTCGATCACAGCCTTGTCTGCCAGATTGCCTTTTACGAAACTGAAATTTTCAAACTGCTCCAATTCGTTCAAACGTGCTTCCTTCAGGCGCACATCATAATAGTGGTTCATGTTGTCCAGACCCACAACCTTGACACCCTCCACCGTGGAGAGCAGACGCTTTGCAAGGTTGGAACCAATGAAACCCGCTACACCCGTGATAAAAATGCTTTTGTTTTTCAGATCAATTTTTGTTTTATTTTCCATCATTTATCTTTATCCTCCTTGTCGAATCACCTTGCGTACTTCATAGCACAACAACAAGCCTGTATACAGATTGCAGTAACAATCTATACGCAGGCTTGTCCTCGTACCTCCTTATTCTGTTTTCTGCTCTATCAGCTTTCGCTGTGGTGGGTTAAGTATAGAGCGCAACCAGAAGCCATTAACCCCTGAAAACACGCTGGTCCTAACGCACCATGGCAAGCAGAAACAAGTTGAGGTGAAAAGGTCAAGCCGCGCAAACCCGCATGAAATCAGGCTTTTCTCTGGTTGTCCATATGCGGTTGTCAAGTAAGGAACAAAAAAATTTACAAAAAAATAAGCCCTACAAGGGTTTCAGTCGGTTCCGAACCGATCTGAGCCTTGTAGGGCTTACCTACACTCTATATGTTCTTTTCTTGATTATGATTATGCTCCATGGGCATCCATTCTGTTACGCGGCGGATTAACTCTTCTAAATTTAACCGCCCGCTCAGGTGTGGTTTCAGGGCAATCCGCATCAAACGTGATTGGCATTTTCTTTGCCGCTTCCAGTTCTGCGAGTTCTTCTTTTGTAAAAGCAAGTTCCTGTTTCAGTTCCATAGACATTTCACTCGTTTTTACCATAATAAAGCCCCCTTTCAAATTCGGTAGCCATTCGTGCCGAAATCAATCTTGTCACATCTGTTTTTGTACCGCTTTCTTCAATTCTTACTCGTTCAGTATATACAACAAATAGTATTTCATTCACCTTTCCGATGAACTGGTCTATATTGCCAATCAATGCACCCTCTGCTTTTTGAGAAATCCGTCCAGCAGAAGTATCGCCTATGGTGTTATATCGATCTTCGTCATCGCTATGATCCTCATCATAGAACTCGATTCGGTCATAGTCAAAGAAGATACGCGCTGCACTCTTAAATGAAATTCCGTGTTTTTTAATATTTATCTGATTTTTATTATCATCGTATTCAAAGGCCATTCCTCCCAGTGAGAAACTAACCATCCTGTTATCTTCCATCGGCCTCACCGCCTCTCTCCGAGGTTCATAATCTCCCTATTATGTTTTCATCTTACCATAAAACGCCTTGCATATCAAGCTGGCAGATGTAAACTTTTCAACATAGATTTGTCCATATTGCTCTTTCTTGGCATCATGCCGTCCTTTAAATCGATGACTTTTTTCTGCTGGCAATCCCTTTGCCTCTCATCGTCTTCACTTCTTCTTCAAGGTAATAGTCACCATGATAGAATTTAGAAACATCCATATCAAGAGCTTCAATTACTCGACATGCCAAGCCAAAAGAAGAAGTCAAAATGTTTCTTTCCCCAGATTCCAGCCTTTGATATTGACGTAATGTTATTTTTGCGCGATCAGCAACCTCTTGTTGCGTCAGCCTTAATATTTGTCGTTTTTCCGATAAGACAGCCGCTGCCGTTGGAATTATCGTTTGAAAGCCATCTAAAATTCCGGCACTCATAGTATTAGCTCCCTTCATCACGTCCATTTGGACGTATTATACGACCAAGTGGGCGTGGTGTCAAGTTGTACACTTTTGAGGCGAGAGGGCACTTTGTTCATCTTTTTCAAGCGAAATGATAACTGCATTTTTCTCGGCATCATACCGTCCTTTAAACTGATGGTCTTTTCCTGCCGCCAGACCATTTGCTTCCAGCAACACCTGAATGAACTGTATTCCGTTAATCATCATCCGACACTGCCCATCGGTCAGTAGCCTGTCCGGGACCTTAAAGGACATGGGATGCTCCGCAGCACACGGCGTGATTGCAATAGACTTCCGATCTTTCCTCTGCAAAACGCAGATATAGGCCGGACTTCCAAGAATACGGATAACATCTTTCCCAACATTCATTCTCCGGCTTTCCGCCGGAATTGTCACTCGCAGGTTCATAACTCGCCCAGAATTCAAGTCGGCATTCCTCTCTTAGCAATCTCATTGCCCGATTGTTGTACGTTTTCAAGCTGTCCCGGTAAATCTGGCAAAGGTATATTTTCAGATTCTTCACGTTGCGGAATCGGTATTGAAGTAGTGCCTGCTTCCCGTTCGGGCTCATCCAATACAGTAGAACTCTGATACCCAATGAAGTCTTCAAACATGTTCATCTGATGGTCTGCAATATAGTCATTATAAGATTTTCCGATACGGTTCTTATAGGCATCCGGGAAGAATTTCATCTGCTTTTTCTTCATTTCACCAGTAAGCGGATCTGTATATTCCTGTGGCTTCGGGGTGAACATGATTGCTTCTTCCAAATCAAACAACATACAAAGACCCTGATCTGAATTAGCCACCCGTCCAAGCACTTTATAACGGCATTCCCGATTCCAGTTCATGAGCCTGAAGATATTTTCCACAAATTCCAATGATGTAATATCCTTATTCACCCAGTTTTCGTCCTTCTGTCTTGCCCATTCAACAGATGCACTGTCCTCTTCCGGGCACATAATCAACGCAAGCCTCTTCTTATTGGGGTGCAAAATCGGAAGGACATACTTGATTCCTTCAAAAAGCCGAATGCACGCCATATTAAATTTCATAACACCATATTTTATGCTCACTGCAGGTTTATTCAGCATGGAAAACTGGGTGCGCGGCGGAAGTTCATAGCCATCGAACTTTTCGTACTCCAGTTCTCTTTTATGTTCTTTCCGTATCTGTGCAAGTTCACGAATCAAGGAGATTTCCCGAACGCTCAGTTCCTGCTCCCTACCTTTTTCTTCCATTTCACAAATCCTCCTACATTGACATTAAAAGATCATCCAGTTCACGTTGAACTTCATTTCTGCTTGGAATTGCACCAATCATGGGATTTTCTACGACTTGGCCAGATTCCATCACATCACTAACTGTAATGCTCTGAACCCATTTACTCCGATATAACCGGCATTTCAGATTCATCGAACAATTTTCTTGTTCATACTGATTTTTCCCAGTCAAAATCCGGGACTCATCTAATTCAAAAATCAGAAATTTTGCATTTCCCTGACCCCGGCAGATACCACGGCACTGATAGCGGCAATTCTTTCTCCAGTTCAATGTTTGGAAGACCAGTCCAGAAAATGCTCTGGCTGAAAAAGCACTATGAACGTCATTGTCATCTCTCCAGCGCATCGTCGTTGAAAAGCCGTGATTACTCTTTCGCAAAATCACGACCTGCAGAATCGGATGATAGAGCAGTTCCACATACTCGCAGTCGTCCAACCGGCTATGGCAGGCCTTGCTGAAACGGATTCCATTTTTAGAAATCGTCATAACCGGGCTGCTCTGGTTGATAAAGCAAGCACCTGAAACCGTCATATATTCAGATTGAAGTGCCGTTCCCAGTGTTGCCCCAGCCCTCATCTCTGCTATATCGTTCAGTTTCATCACCTCTTCCGGCAGATAGGTGCTCAGGCAAAGGCTGCGGATGCTTTCAACACTGATGCCGCTCCAATTCGGATGGATGCCAACAAAGCCTTTCAATGTTCCCTGCTGGATCACCACAATATCCTGCACACCGCACTTCTTCCTGCTGGATGCCACCAGATGTGCAGCCCGTGCAATTTCCGGCGAAACGATTGCTTCATGGTGTTCCGGAACATAGGCAGAGCAGCGATTCCCATTATTCTTTGTAACCTTGCCCAGCTTGTAGTCCACCACGATGCTCTTCCGGGCTTCCAGATCACCCCAGCGGCGTTCATTTTTCATGATGTTTGCCACCATCATGCCATTCCACTCCTGCTTGCCACGCAGGGTGCTACGCTTCTTCTGCGTCAGCACTGCCGCAATTTGATCGCAGTTATAACCATAGATAAACGCCAGAAAGATAAAACGCACCGTCTTTGCTTCTTCCGGCTCAATTACCAACTGTCCATCTTTGGTATGCCGATACCCCATCAGGTCGGCCACCGGGTACTGGCCTGTCATAATGCGCTGGTCATACGAAAGGATCATGCGGCGGCTCTTATTGCCCGATTCCCAGTCCGCCAGAAGCGCCTGAATGTCAAGGCTGTATTGGCTACTTGGATTCAACGTGTAGATATTCTCTGTTTCAAAGTACACACCGATGGGATGTGCAGGATGCATAGTTTTCAAAGCTGCGATCTGTGTCATGCAATCCGAAAAATTCCGGGCAAAACGTGAAATGCTGGCACAGATAATCAAATCCATCTTCTGGTCTTTGGCATCCCGCATCATGCGCTTAAACGCATCCCGTTTCCGCAGTGAAGTACCCGATTTTCCTTCATCGCTGTAAATATCCTGCAAATTCCAGTTTTCCGTTTCTGCAATCTTTTTGGTGTAATATAGAGTCTGGTTTTCAATGGAAGAAATCTGTTCTTCGCTGGAAGTGCTGACACGGGCATAAACGGCTACACGCTTCAGGTCGCTGTCGTAAATCGACGGTGTCGGTTTCGCCGGACGAAAGTAGTCTTTTGCCGTTTTCTGGCCCTGTTCTGCCTGCTTATGGATTCTGTCACGAATCTCTGCTTTTCGCCTTTCAGATTCCAGATGTCGGCTCTGCCAATCCGCTCCACTCGGCAGCACTTCAAGGTTTTCTACCGAAATACACTCTACGTCTTTTGGATTATACTGTCCTTCCACGTTCATTTTTCTTCAGCCTTTGTCATTTCATGTTCCAGTCGGATTCTCCACTCAAGATAATCTTTCCTTCGGATCGATGTATATTTTTCAGCCAAATCTTTCAGGCTCTGCCGCTGGTTATCAAAGTCAAGAATGGTGTCGATTCTCTGGTCATCATCGTCTGTAACAATGTCCACTCGCATCGGCAAGTCAAACAGATATTTCAACAGAAAACAGAAATCACAGGTGTTCGCTGCAAGATAGGCCCTTGTCTGCGAGAAAATCAGATTTACGGAACCATTTTTGCAATCTTTGAGCAGATGCACCATTTCCGGGCGTTTGTAAATTTCCTTATTCCCTGTGATGTCAATATAGACACCAACCAGCCTTTTATCCGCATTATCCCTGAACTTTTCAGCATAGTAGGAACTGTGATAGGCCACTGCTGCATCCTTAGAGCGTTCCCACAGTTTTGCAAGTTTCACATAGCCGCCAACCTTATACTTGCGATCCATTCATAGCACCTTCTTCCGGCTGAACGCTCCAATACCATTTCCGCTTTTTCTGATAGCAGTGGATTCCCATTTCTGTTTTTACCATCCGTGCAACTCGTTTGCTGACCCCCTCATTGTCCAGACGGCAATAAATTTCATTCGCGCTCATATCACCTTTTTCAAGAAAATGCTTGATCCAGTAGGCAGCTTTCTGTTGCTCTGTATCAAATTTAGGTTCGGCGTCCGGCTGTTGTTTTTCAAAAAGCTGTGGCCTGCATTCCAGCCATCGAAAGCCCTTGTCGGCAGAAATGGAAAAGCGGATGTCTTCTGCCGTAGGCGCAAGACTGTTTTTGATTTGATGTACGATTCTTATATCAGGATTCTCGGTATCTCGCTCCACCTGCAGGACGCTTCGTGCTGCTGCCACAACATCAATGCTGCCAAGACTGCGGTACAACCCTTTGGAGCCTTCTTTTTTGTTGAGGTGTCCAATCAGAACGATAGCGCAGTCGTAACCAGCAGCCCACATTCCAAGGCGGCGCATGAGTTTCCGCGCTCTGCCTGCGATTTGCAAATCCGAATCGCTGCCAAGATATGCCTGAATCGGATCAATCACGACCAATCGAGGCCGAAATTCAATGATTGCCTGACGGATGCGCTCATCGTCCAATGTGAGGCCGTTATAAAACTCTTCATTGATGAAAGCAATCTTCCTGCAGTCTGCCCCGCAGCGTTCCAATCGGGGCTTTATCGTATCCGAAACGCCATCCTCGGAGCACTGATAAATCACTTTTTGCGGCACGCCGATCTTACAGCCATCCGGGGTCTTACCTCCTGTTGAAAGTTCCGCAATCAGATTCATCATCATGGTAGATTTTCCATCGCCGGGATCACCCTGCAGAAGTGTGATTTTCCCGATTGCAATAAAGGGATACCACAGCCACCGTACATCCGTTGACTGAACTTCGCTATACAGTGTCAGCAACCGTTCCATTTCGTTTTCCCCACTTTATTTTCGCAGCTTGATTTCATGCTTTTATTATACGCTTATCAGATGATTTTTTCTGTGACCCAGCAGGTCACTTGTTCCCTAAAATGTGACCTGCTGGGTCACATTTTAGCCTCAGAAGCCATCTCCGCTAGAAGGGAAAGACAAAAATTCTGACTTCTATGCAGATTGCCTCTTTGGTTCCTCTTGATTCATTTCTCCATAAGTCAAATAATTAAAGTATCTTATGCGGGCATTTGAAAGGAAGATCACTATATGTCCGTAAATTGTACTTCTCTTGGAAAACGAATCAGCTTCTACCGTTCAAAATCAAATCTGTCGCAGGAAGCCCTCGCCGCAAAAATCAACTGTAGCCGTGAACACATTGTCCGTATCGAAAATGGAACAAAAATCCCTAGCATTTCTGTTCTTGTCAAAATTGCCAACACCTTATCCGTTTCCGCGGATGAGCTTTTGCTCGACTGTCTTGAACATTCTTCTTCCTCTGCAAACTCCGAATTTCACCGCTTGCTGCTGGACTGTAATGAAACTGAACAGACTGTCATTATTCGCATGGCAAAAGAGTTAAAGGCCACTCTTGTCAGCCTTGGAGTTTAACATTATTTCGCAGTAAAAAGCACAAAATAAAACGGCCCGCATAAGCTGCAGACGCACCCTCGAATTCTCCTGGGTGCTGTCTGTGGTTTATGTGGGCCTCCGTTTTTAAATGCTAAAACTCGCTATATACCTTAGTTCAAAAAGTCGCTGCAATCACTTTTCCTCATAGCTGTTCAATGTGTCCTCAAATGTAAAATGAATTTTCACGCGCTCATCGTTGAAAACCTCGATGCGGTCAATAAAGGTTTCTACCACATTCTGCGATAAGTGCATCACATCGCCTGATTCTTCTACGGCACTTACGACAGTCTGCAAATTATCGGCATCCTTCTTCACAGGCTGGAAAATTCGATTTTTTTCAGTGCGCAGCCGTTGGATTTGCGCCATTCTTTCATCTTCCTGCACTCGGTAAGCCGCTCTCTGTCGGATGAATTCTTCCTTGCTCATGTTTCCGTCTGCATACTGCTCATACAGTGCAACGCGCTGTTTTACAATCTCTGCCTTTTCTACACTGAGCTTTTCTTCCTGCCGTTCCAGTGCGGAGAAGCAGATCAACGCTTTGCGTTCCCGTTCGCGCAGGATTTCCAGTATATGCTCCGCCTGTTTTATTTGCGCTGTCAGTGCATTTCGGACAATCTCTTCCAGCAGTTCCTCAGAGATTGGGATTCGCTTGCAGGGACTGTCCACCGCTGTCGCTGAGAATCTGCAGTTAAAAGAGGAGCCAAGTTTCTTGAGAACACGATATTTCATCAGTTTCTGGCAGTAACCGCAGTAGACCTTGCCTTTCAAGGGATACTGGTGTTTTGTGTAGTTCCCGGCCTGATGCTTCCCATGCTGCAGCATAATAACCTTTTGTGCTTGTTCAAATTCCTCCGGGGTCACAATGGCGGCATGGCTATCCTCAATTCGTACCTGCTGTTCCAGCGGTGCGCGCAGGACCCGATGCTTGCACGGAACAGGCATAATGAATTTCGCGCCCACGTAGGTTCCCTTATACTTCTCATTTTTCAGAATATGGTAAACCGTTCCACTTGTCCAATGGCTGCGCTGCAGATCCCATGCTTTCTGCTCACTGTACACATGGTTTTCCGCCACATGATACGCTGCCGGGGTCGGGATCTGATTTTCATTCAGGATTTTTGCGATGGTGCCTGTTCTGTTGCCCTGCAATGCCAGTTCAAAAATCAACCGCACATATCGACTGGCTACCGGGTCGAGGATTAGCTTATGACAGTCGTTCGGGTCCGACAGGAATCCAAATGGACGGTATCCTCCGAGATACATTCCTTTTTTCTGCATCACATGGTCTGCTGCCGCGATTTTGGCAGAAAGATCCCGGCTGTAGGATGCGTTGATGATGTTCTTGATGGCTACTTCCAGTCCGCGTACATCGTTCCCGGCCTGCATTCCACTGTCATACCCATCGTTGACAGAGATGAATCGAACGCCCATCAATGGAAAAATGCGCTCCATATAATCGCCTGCTTCGATATAATCGCGGGCAAACCGGGAAAAGTCCTTTACGATAATTGTTTTCACCTTGCCATCCTGCGCGTCCTGAATCAGCCGCTGGAACGCCGGGCGGCTTGTAGAGGTGCCGGAGTAGCCATCGTCCACATACTCCTGACGCGGCTCTGTTGCCAGTTCGGGGCGGGCCATGATGTACCCCTCTACCAGTCCGCGCTGGCCCTGAATGCTGTTGCTCTCAGCCTTATCAGCACCCACATCCTCGTCCGCAAGAGAAAGCCGGTAATAGGTTCCGATCATCTGCTACTCACCGCCTTTCGAACGTGTAGATCAATTCTGCCTTTACGATTTCTGCTGCACGATTTTCCAGATTTCTCATACGGCGTACCCACTCCATCTGATTTTCTTCTTTCAGTTTTTCCGATACGCCCTCCCGCTGGCTCAGCTGCTCGATCAAAACCTCATATCGTTCCACTGCCTGCTCTTCCACATTTGCTAAAACAGTATCCAGTTTTCCGCTCAGCAACAAGCTCTGGTAATAGGCTGGTTTTCGCAGTTTCAGGTACGCCTTGTGCAGCATCCCCCAGCGGCCAATCGGACGGGTCCGTGGCAATTTCAAGGCTGGCAGATAATAATCACCCACCAAAACATATTCCATTCCTGTCCGGGCATCATAGATTTTTTCTTTCATTGTCTGTCCTCCTTCTTCTTTAGAACACAAATTCCGTGTAAGTATTTTTCTTGTGATCCACTTCAATTTTCTTTACATACTGCTGCAGATTATCTGCCGTTAAAAGAGCCTCTGTGTTGCCTGCGATTTGCTTTTTCTGCTGCAGTTCTTCTTGAACAACAGCCAGTTCTTTCTCTCTTTCAGATTTTGTCTGCTTCAGTAATACGATTTCATTTTCTACACCTTGCTTCAGTTCCAGAAATTTCTCCTTTGAAAGTTTTCCGAGAACATACTGCTCATAGCCGCTGCGCTTCTTTGATTCCAGTCGAACGATATTGCCTGACGCCTGTTCAATTTCACGTTTTGTAGCTATTTCTTTTGATTGGAGTTTGCTTTTTCCAGAGCTTTTCCGTACCAGCTTCTGCAAATCACGGTGTTCTTCCATCCGCTGGTGCAACTCCTTGTTAATGCCGTTCCAGAGGTCTTTCTCTGAAATTGAAACATGGCAAGATGCACAGTAAAAATACAGCGCACCATCACTTTGCCAATGACAAACCAATTTTTCTCCACACTTTTTGCAAAAGATTCTGCCTTTGAAGATGTTCGGATTGTTCTTTCTGCGCTGTTTGCACCATGTTTTCCGTTCCTCCCTGACCTCTTGCTCAGCTTCCCGCAACGCGGAAACTTCATCAAACAGTTCCCAGCTGATAATCGCCGGGTGGCTGTCCGGCACCATCCGCCAGCTTTCCCGTGGATTCTGCCCGATTTTCCGATATGTTTCATCGTAGGCAATACGGTTGTAGACCATGGTTCCTGTGTAGATTGGATTTTCCAGCACCTTTGTCACAAAAGCTGGCTGCCATGCAGGGGCCTTTACCCGTGAGGTATTTCTCATATAACCCAACTGACATCGGCGCGTAAAAGGTGTCGGGATTCCCTGCGCGGACAGCTTCTTTGCAATCTCGTACTCTTTCATGCCGGATTTCTTCCAGAAGAAAATCTGCATCACCACATCGCTGACTTCCTCGTCCAGAATCAAATGATTCTTCTGATCCTTTTTATAGCCGAACGGAACAGGAGTATAGATTTCTCCCCGTGCTTCTTTGGAACGAAAACACGACTGAATTTTCTGGGATAGGTCTTTCGAGTACATCTCATTGATCATGCTCTTGATCGGCACCAGCATCCCGTCACGGCTCTGGCTGTTCAGGCTGTCATAGTTATCGTTGATGGCTATAAATCTTACGCCGAACAGCGGAAACACCTGTTCCAGATACTGGCCTGTTTCCACGAAATTGCGGCCCAAACGCGAGAAGTCCTTTACCACGATGCAGTCGATTTTCCGCTCCTGCAGTGCTTTTAGAAGCCTCTCAAATTCCGGGCGGTCAAAGTTCATCCCTGTGCACCGCTTGTCCGCAAATACATCCAGCAGCATCAAATCATCCCGGTGATTGATGTACTCCTTGATATAGGAAATCTGCACTTCCAGTGATTCCGTATCCCGAAGTACATCATCAAAATCGGACAGTCGTGCGTAAATTGCGGTTTTCCAGATACGGTGCGGTGCGTTCTCAGCTTCCCGCTGCGCCGCACTTACTTTCTTGCTTACTCTCGCCATAAGTCGGCTTCTCCTTTCATGCAGATACTTCATGCTGCCTCATCTGCTTTTGATGCAGTTCTTCCAGCAGGTCCGCAATTTCATCGTGGAATCGGAACGTAATTTCTACCCGATTGCCCTCATACACTTCGATTTTCTCGATAAGTTCCACGACCATCGGACGGGTGATTTCTTCCAGTTTTCGATACTTGCGGTACACGTCCAGAAACGGATAAGCGTTTGGAGCAGTTTGCAGATTTTGCTGTTCTGCTTCCAGTTCAGTGATTTTGCGGTCATATTCGTCTATCCGCTTGCTGTACAGTTCGTTGTAGTTCAGAAAATCCTCCCGTGTGAGGATTTCGTCTGCATAATCCCCGTACAGCTTTTCCTTAATACCTTGTGTATGGGCCTTTTCTGCAGTCAGCTGCCGAATCTGCCGTTCAATGCGCCGCACACGGTAGGGTTCCTGCTGGGCCTGCCGGATGCTTTCTACAAACTCTGCTTCCTCCATCACGATCTGGATCTGCATCTGGAGCGCATTCCGCACAATGTTATAGAGCTTTTCATCCCGCAGGTTATGGCTCGTGCAGCTGCCTTTGTTCTGCTTGCTGCCGGAGCACTGATAATAGATGTATCGCTTTCCCTTATAGCTGGCAGACCTGCGCACCAACCGACTACCGCAGTCCCCACAGTAGAGAAAGCCTGCAAACAGGGCCACCGTTTCGGCATCGTTCGGCCTGCGTGTTTCGGTTTCTAGAATCCGCTGCACCAGTTCAAACTGCTCTGCCGGAATGATTGCTTCATGGGTATTGTCCACGATTACCCAGTCCCTCATCGGCACGTTCATTTTCTTTTTGGAGCGATAGTCCAGTCTCCTTGTCTTTCCCTGCACCAGTTTTCCGATATAGACCTCGTTGTGCAGAATGCGGTCCACTGCCTTGGCAGACCACGACGGCTCATCGCTCTTGCGGAAATGCAGGCTCAGCTTTGCACCGCTCTGCAACTTTCGTGCAGCTGGGGACGGTACCTTTTTCGCATTCAAACGATTTGCGATGCCCTGATTGCTCATGCCATTGATCTTCCAGTGAAAAATGTTCTGCACTGTTTCCGCTGCCAGTTCGTCCACGAACAGCTTGGTATGATTGCTGGGGTCCTTCTGGTATCCATAGGTTGCAAAACTTCCCACAAAATCGCCGCGCTTCCGCTTTACCGCAAGCTGACTCTTGATTTTGACGGAAATATCCCGACAGTAGGCATCGTTGAGCAAGTTCCGCATTGGGACCATGATGGAATCGCTGGTCTTCCACGCAGATTGACTGTCATAATTATCCGTCACTGCAATCAGCCGGACCCGCATGACCGGGAAAATGCGTTCCAGATAACGCCCCACTTCAATGTAATTTCGTCCAAAGCGGGACAGATCTTTCACCAGGACACAGTTGATAGTCCCCTGCTCCAGTTCCCGAAACAGCCTTTGGAACGCAGGCCGTTCAAAGTTCGAGCCGGAGTAACCATCGTCCACAAACTCATCCACGATGCACAGTTCCGGGTGGTCTATGGCATAGGCTTCCAGTAGTGTGCGCTGGTTTGCAATACTGTCGCTCTCTGTCTTATCGCCATCTTCACGGGATAAACGCAAATACAAAGCTGTACGATAACGAGTTGAATTTTGCTGCGGTTTCTTCTGCGAATAGATATCAGGGTATAACAAAAGCCTTCCACCTCCTTAACGAATCGGCAATACTGTTCGTCAGAGAAGCGAAAGGCTCCACATTTTTTATGTAGAACAAGCCTACCGAGCAAGTTCTGCTCAGTTTGCACATTCCTATTTTCTTACCCACAAACAGCTTACCAGAATCATCATCTTTTGTCCAGCGCTTTATCGCATTAAAGTGCGAAATTTTTCTGCGTGTTTTTTCAGCAGCTTGCCGAAATATTCTCTGCCTTTTCAGCCGGCCGATTGAAAACACCTGCCAATGCGCTCAGACAGTGTACTGCTCCCTCTCGGTGCAAAGTTCAGCTTCACAATGACTCCGTTGTCCAGATAGCAGTAAGGATTTCCGACTTTATCCAGCAGATTTTTCAGCCTTTCCTCCTGCGGCAATCCGTGTTCCACTGCATCCTGCGGCAGTTCCTGCAGTTCATGCTGTTCTATCGTGCGGATGTCCCGGTTCTTCATCTGGAGCCAATTCATTCTGCCGTTTTCTTGCAATCGCGTTCCTCCCATTCAAGCCAGAAGTGTTTTCAGCAAGTTCAATTTTGCCTGTCCTATGGTCTTTCTCATGCTGGGGCCTGTGCAGGCAATCGGGGTACACAGTTCCAGCAGACGGTCATAGATACGGGCGTGAGCGGTATCCTGCGGTTTTTTCAACTCCGTCAGGGTCAGGTTCGTAGTAACGATCAGTGGTTTCCTGCTGCGGTAACGGCTGTCGATGATGTTATAAATCTGCTCCAGCGCATATTCCGTGCCCCGCTCCATGCCGAAATCGTCAATGACAAGCAGCGGATAGCCGCAGAGCCTGTCCACGACTTCATTCCGCCCGGAAAAGGCGTTATTCAGTTCATTCATGATTCGGGCAAAATTCGTCATGCAGACGGCCACTTCCTGTTCCATCAGGGCATTGGCAATGCAACCCGCCATAAAACTCTTGCCTGTACCAACACCGCCCCAGAGCAGCAGCCCCACATTCTTTTCCCGCATTTCCGGCCAGTGGGCCACATACCGCCGTGCCAGCTGCATCTGTGGATTTTGCCCGTGATCGTTTGCAAATGTCCAGTGCTGCATCGCCCAGTCGGTAAAGCCCTGCAGCTTCAGCCGCTGCACTTTCTCGTAATGCAGCCTTGCACGTTCTTCTTTCTCTTGCTTTTCCCTTGTAGCCTGCCTGCACCGGCATTCAGCCGGATGGCGGTCACGCCCAAACAGTTTTTTGCCATTCGGAAAGAACGCTTCCTTGGGAGTTTTGCAGCTGCCGCAGTACAGCAGCCCATCTTCTGCAATATAGTCCTGCGGTTCCACAGAGATCGTCATAAGCCTGTCCATCGCTGTCTGGATCGTTTCCGTCATAAACTTTCCTCCTTGTTGTAGGTATAGTCCGGGATGCCTGCTCCCGGTTTCTGTTGCTTTCTCTTTCGTGCTGACCAACTGCGCAGGGTCGCCGCATGGTCTGCGTACTTCCTGCCTGTAGACTGCATATAGATTGAAAGGTCATCAATCAGGGAATCCAACTCTGCAATTTCCATTTTCAGTTCTGAATAATCTTCCAGATAGACATTCCGATAACGCCCATATGCTTCTTTGGTTCTATTTATTTTGTTCCATCTTAGGTTGTTCTTATTTATTTGGTTAGGTGTGCAGTTTTGCGCAATCGTGTTGCTCACTTTTGAGCAATCAGGCTGCTCATTTTTGACCATCTCGACTGTGCATTTCTGCGCAGTAGATGGGAAGCTTAGGAACACCTGGTTTGGCTTGGAAAAGCCATTGGACCGCCGTTCGATCAGCCGTGCGGCTTCCAGTTCCCGCAGGGCACGGGTGACACTGGAAATGCTGCTCTGAAGATCTTCCGCCAGCCCTGCCAACGGATAGAGCACATATGCCCGGCCCTGCACATCCACCCAGCCGTTCTTCTGCGAAAGGGTCATACGGTCCAGCAGCAGAACATAGGTCAGCCTCGCCGTATGGGACAGACTTATCTGTAGCAGAAATTTCGGATAAGGAAAATATGCGGGCAGTGGGGTTTGTGCTTTGATGTACTCTTTACTCAAACTTCCTCCTAATCGTTTTCAAAAGTCCCTGCCGAATGGGAAAGCCCTGCACGGGCTTACGCATCCGGCAGGGTTCCGGGGTGCGGGGTGGAAGACCCTGCTGATTTACAGGCTCATATCATAGCTGCGCTTCTTGCGTTTCGGTTGACGCTCGCGCTGTTCCTGTCGAGCCTGCTCCTGCCTTGCCTTTTCGCGGACTCTAGCCTCCCACTCGCGTTTCCATGCAAGGTCGGATTTCATCTCATTGGTTTTTCGGAAGATGCTGTACACATTATCCGATGCAATTTCCAAACGCCGGGATTCTTCCCTTAAGGGAGCGTATGCCTTTTTCCTCTCCGCGATTTCTTTGGTCAGTTCTTCTTTCCGTTTTTTCAAAGATTTCAGCGATGGCAGCTTTCCATCGTTCTCTTCCCGGAAATATTTCACAGATTCTGCATAGGCATCCAATTCCTTGGAATGCTCTGCACGGAATTTCTTCTTGAAAATTGCTTTCGCAAATTGCTGCTGGACATCTTTTGTAGAAAGATACTGCCCCGCATAATGAATCTGTTCATTGGTTTTGTACAGTTCATCCTCTGCCTGTGACAGCCGTTCATACGCTGCCTGCGCATTGGACTGTGCTGTCTTACACAGATCGTTCAGTTCCGTCAGGTCGTTGATGTTGTTTTCCTGTACCCATACCAGCGTTTCAGCCATTTTCTGCAAATTGCTGATTTTGACCTTTAGCGCATACGCCAGATTTTCCTGTGCCTTGACATTCTCCTGCAGGTCCACAACGAGCCGCAGCCTAGTTCTGGTCGTAAAGATCAGTATGGGGTCTTCCTTGTACCGCAGATTCTTCTCGGCGTTCTGAACAAAGAATCCTTCCAGACATTCTCTTTTGCAGCTTTCTCCCAGAGAACGCTCCGATATGAACTTGTTCCGTTCCGGCGGCAGATAGCTGTAACGCCCACGTTGTGTTTTGACAAAAATGTCATATTCATCCTGTAGGATGTTTTGAAAATCTTCATACGAGATTGCTTTCTCACGAGCAGCGGCAACGGCATCCCGGATAAGCTGTTTCTGTGTTTGAAATTTTGTCGGGTTTGGCGTAAAACCTTCCTTTTCGATTTCCTGTTTTTTCTCATCTAGCCGCCGCTGCGCCCAATACTCCGCTTCGGTCACGCCCGTTCTGGATGGCGACAGCAAATCGACCTGATGCAGAAATTCGCGTTGGCATAAATCCATGAGGGATTTCTGCAGATGCTTCAGGTACTCGTTTGTTACATGGTGCTTGTACCCTGCCTTGCAGTCGATGGGTCGCTCCATGAAGGGCTGCTGGGGCACATCCAATTTTCGCAAGCTGTTGATTACGATATGGACATGAATGTTGCCGCTGCCATTGTGCCCGTCCATGTGCGTACAGACCAAAGCCTGATGCCCCGGAAAATTCGCTTTTGCATATTCCAGTCCAAGCTCCTGCGCCCGTTTTCCCGTCAAACAATTTTCTGTGCTGTCCCGTGGATCAAAGCTGATGATGTAATGGTGGCTTTTGATTTCATTCTTGTTTTGGTTCTTCTGGTATTCGCGGTTCAGCTGCTGGCAGGCCGCATCGAAGGAATAGGGTTCACAGTTCAGGCCGTTCAGATAAAACTCATCCCGCATAATACGATTTCCATTTTGGTCAAGAATCGGAGTTTTCCGAAGCTCGTCATACTTGAAAATCAGATACTCCAGCGCAGCACCATAGTTGGGGTTCTTACTTGCGATATGCTTTAAGATTGCCATAGTTCTTTCCTGCCATTTCTGCGACCTGCTCCCTCATCTCAAAAATGCAGGAAATCGCATGGTTGATGTTTTCGAGCATCGCGCGCGACTGGATACCGCCGCTATTGAAGAACGCCGCGATCTGGTTCAGGTTGTTTCCGATGGCGGCAAACTCCCGTGTGATTGCTTCGATCTCGTCCGGGTGGACGTAGAACACATACGAGGTATTCACATGGCCTTTCATCAGCATCTGCGCTGCAAATTCAGAGAGGGTCATTCCGGCATCTTCTGCCTGCTGGTGTAAAAGTTCATGTACTACTTCTGTAACTCGTGCGGAGATTACTTTTGTCTTTACGATAGATTTCACTTTTTTCTTCGTTCTTGGCATGGGGTCTCCTTTCCAAAATCAAAAATTTGATTTTCCCGGCAGTGCATCCGCACTCCGGCTGTGACCTGCTGTGGCAGGCCACCAACAGGCAAAATCATGTGATTTTGCACGATGTGAGGGTATGGGGAGCGCAATCCCCATCAAGATGCCACCGTGGAGAAACTGCCCGTAGGAGCGGTTTCGTATACAAAGGCGAATCTTGCTCTTAACTACCGTCCACTCTGTCCCAGCCCGTTCCTGCCCGATTCTCTCCGACGTTTTTTCTGGTAAGACGCGCAGAATGCACATTCAGTACCGGAGGTATCCTGCTGGGGTGGCTCATGCGATTTTCAAGGTGCGATGTGACTTTGTAAGGAATCGGGGAATTTCATCAGTGATACCGTAGTGAATTGGCTTACTTTTGAAAACACTTCCTATACCTTATACAAACTTT
>OHEB01000280.1_pt1 | contig 23415 bp, 20 predicted proteins | sample 1567081 | NCBI WGS metagenome assembly OHEB01 (sample SAMEA3879569, study PRJEB24766) | human gut metagenome | biome: human-associated habitat; feature: feces | place: USA | collected 1985/1987 | reverse complement strand
GAGAAGATTTGACTATTCCTCGATATATCTGCTGATAGGCGGAACATTTGCTCCGATGTACCTTGTGTACTGGGAAAATGTGCTTGGAATAGTGTTGTTCTGTGTGCAGTGGGCGCTCATCATAGCGGGGATCACCATCATATGTGTGTTCGGACCAGGCAGGTTCCGACCGATACACTATACGCTGTACTTCGTCATCGGATGGAGCGCCATCATGTTCATTCCAGACTGGTTCAGAAATGACAAGCCGCTTTTGGGATGGATCGTGGGCGGTGGTATTGTCTATACGCTCGGCATGATTCCATTTGTGAAGGACACCAAGGGGATGCACTTTATCTGGCATATCTTTGTGATGCTGGGGGCTGCATTGCATTGGTTTGGAATGTACCTTTATGTGTATTAATAAAAGATAGATAAGTTCAACAGTGCTTCGAGGTCTGAGACTATGACAAGAACCGGAGAATATCTTGGAAAATTATTTGCACACATGGGAAAGGAGTGTTATATAGAGCCACCTTTTTATTGTGACTATGGAACCAATATACACGTGGGAGATTATTTCTATGCAAATACAGGGCTGATAGTTCTGGATCAGTGTGATGTCATCATTGGAGATCATGCATTTCTGGGACCAAGGGTCAATATATACTGTGCATGTCATCCGATAGATGCGATGATCAGAAATACCGGTGTGGAGCTTGGCAAGCCGGTCACAATAGGCGATAATGTATGGATCGGCGGCAATACGGTCATCAATCCGGGTGTGACCATAGGTTCAAATGTTGTCATAGGCTCAGGGTCGGTTGTCACAAAGGATATTCCGGATAGTGTGATAGCGGCAGGAAATCCATGTAAAGTCATAAGAATGATAACAAATAAAGATAAGGAATATTGGCTTAAGCAGCTAGAGGAATTTGAGGCAGACACAGGTGAGCAGGTAAAGCTGGAGCAGGACTGATTCAACATTGCTGCTGTGAGTTGAGATTCCAAAGCGTTTTTCTATACCACACATCCTAATGAAGAGCCAATAAAAGGTATAAAAAAGATGAAACAGACTGATAACTTTAAGTTCGACGAGGCAAATGTTATGAATGAATTAGTATATAGAAATCTATCAGAAGATGCAAAACGACAAATATGTGCATGGAAATATGGCGGAGAATACGATTTGTATAATCTTCCTGCTTATGAAGAAATGCAAGTTCGACAGATAGGATTCATGAATCCCCAAAGGAAAAAAAATTATTATGGTTTTTGGGATGAAAGCATATTGGTAGGATTTGTCAATATATTGGAGGAAAAAGAAGAGGTATTTATTGGAATAGGCGTAAATCCTGATTTGTGTAATAAACATTATGGTCAACGAATGCTCTTGATTACTTATGAGATTTCAAAAAAGTTATATCCTAACAAGCCGTTGTATCTGGAAGTTCGTACATGGAATATCAGAGCGGTAAAGTGCTACCAAAAAGCAGGATTTAGGATTGATGGACAAGCTTATGAGTTGACAACAGGAATTGGTACCGGAACATTCTATCGAATGATAAGAGAATAGGAAACAGCACATGAAATATGATAAGATAGTGGAAGCATTTTTCATAGAACGTCCCAATCGTTTTATTGCGCGGGTAAAGATTGACGGAGCGGAAGAGGTAGAATTGGTTCATGTAAAGAATACGGGCCGTTGTCGTGAATTACTGTTGCCAGGGGCGGAAGTGATTTTGGAAGATTGCATAGAAAAGAATCCAAATCGAAAGACACGTTATGATTTGATTGCGGTTAAAAAATTGGATAACTAACATTCAGTCTTGTGGAGAGATTGAAAGCAACAGAAGATTTGAAGTTATAAGAAGTGGAAAAGGAGGACAAGTTAATGATAAAAAAAATAGCCATTGTACCCTATGTAACTAATGGGAGAAATTCACAGGTTGGACATGATGAATATGAAAGCGGAAATATAGATAGAGTAGTGAAATACATAGAAGAAAATTGAAACATAATCTCTTAGAGGAGCTTATCAAATTTAAATTTGAAAAATTTAATGGTATCGGGCACCAAAAATTTCAGGGTTTGCGGATATCATGCGCATATTCTATGGAAAATTCCGCTAAAATATGCTTTAATAGAAGATATATAGCAGTAAATAACAATTGCAAGAGGAAGAAAATGTCTAGAAGAAAGAGGCAGAAAACCGGAATGATAAATAAAGAAAAGGAAAATAACAGCATGACGCAGGAGACTCAAACACCGCAGCAGACAGTAGACGCGCAGCAGATGGTTATACCGCGGGAGAGCGAGCGCATCCAGCGGGCCGAGTGGATTCACGAGCAGGTGAAGCTTCAGCGTGAGGCAGAGGATGAGGCCTGGGAGAAGATCATGGAGGAGCAGAAGCTGCTTACAGAGCGCAGACGCTCCATAGATGCTGATATAAACAGCAACAGGGAGCTGAAGCGATACCATGAGGACTGCATGGAGGATATCACAGACCAGGTATATTCACTGCATGGCATATCGGTAGACAAGCTGGAGGGCATAAAAGAGTACAGGAATGCCCTGTTCCGCGGAGAAGCATTCATAGTGTTTTGCATATCAGTGATAATGGCTGCGATTGTGGCATATGCCTATGGGCCGACTTCACAGCTGTGCCTGTATGTACTCATGTGTGTAGGTGCGGAGGGAGCGTTATTGTCCCAAAAGCGAAAGAATATACTGTTTTTCATCCCGCTTATCCTGATAGCGGCGGAGATGGCAGGCTACAAGCTATATCCGCAGTATCTGGAGTATGTCACGATGGCGGGAGAGGCACTGGCACTGCTTCTTATGCTGATAGGCACTGTGGGATATTTTGTGCACAATCCATATCGCAAGGATAGAAAGAATATAAAGGCTGCAAAGTCAGACCTCAAGGAATTACATAAGGTTGCCAAAAAGAGCGTAAAGAAAAATAAAAAGAGCCGCATAAAGAACGAAGCAAAAGAAGCAAAGCTTGCGGCAAAGCAGGCCAAAAAAGAGACCAAGGCTGCCATAAAGGAGCAGAAGAGGCAGAATAAGCTCGCAAAGAAGCAGGCCAAGTACGAGCTTAAGGAGAAAAAACGACAGCAGAAGAGTGAGCGTGTTGAGCTTAAGCATGAGCTGAAGAAGACTCAGCTCATGGATAAGGTGAGAAGATTTACACCGAAGGAGCAGAATAGTGAAAGCACCTCTTCGGCAGAGAGCATGGATAACAACATTACAGAAAACAATATCATAGAGAATAACATCATTGATATAGAGCGCAAGGTCAATTAATCATGGATGAGCATTAGGCAGACAGCTGATACTTCTCCATCCAGTAATTAATCTGGATGAAATATGCGATAAGCTGCGGACCTGCCATGAGCTGGCCAAACCACGGACTGCCGTATTCTGCCGGTGCCTTTAAAAATTCGCGCGTTTTGTCAACGTCAATGAGAGTGCGCACAGGGGCGTTAGGGGAGTCTAATATCTCCTCCATTCCCTTTATAAGGAGAGCTTCATATCCGGGATGATAAGTCTTTGGATATGGGCTCTTTTTTCTGTGCAAAAGCTCAGGCGGCAGGACATCTGAAAAAGCATCGCGAAGCAGAGTCTTTTCCACACCGTTTTGATATTTCATATGCCAAGGCACATTAAAGACATACTCAATGATACGATGGTCGGCAAAAGGTACACGTGCCTCAAGCTCTGAGTACATGCTGGTGCGATCCATGCGGTCAAGAAGAGTCTGCATGAACCATTTGATATTGAGATATCCGATTATGCGGCGGCTTTCGTCCTCACCGTCCTCGCCGTAAAGTAGAGGTGCTTTTGACCTCGACTCCTCATATCGAAAAGCCTGATAACCGGATAAATCAAGCTCCAAACCCACATCATCGCGCAAAAGAGCAAGGCGTGGAGCGACATCCGATGACCATGGGAAGCCATATCTTTCCAGCAGCTCTTTGCGGTAAAACCACGGATATCCACCAAAGATTTCATCAGCACACTCACCTGTAAGAGCTACCTTGTTTTTTCGGCTGACGAGGCTGCAGAAATATAAAAGTGACGAGTCCACATCGGTCATGCCGGGCATATCCTTTGCATCGACTGCGGCAAAGAGCGCCTTGAAGAGAGAGTTCTCATCACATTCGAGATAGGAGTGGGCTGTCTCATACTCCTCAAGCATACGATTGACATAGGGCAGATCCCTCTCCGGCTGGAAGGCGTTTGCCTTAAAATACCTGTCATTGTCCTTAAAGTCGAAGGAAAAAGTGTTGAGCGTTTTACCGCGTGTGTTCATATAGTTTGCGGCGATGGCGGTCACGATGCTTGAATCGATGCCGCCTGACAGAAAAGTACATACCGGCACATCGGAAACCATCTGCCTTTTTATAGCATCCTCCACCAGAAAACGTGTGTGAGCAACGGTATCCCGATAGCTCTCGGTGTGTTCCCGGCTTGTAAGCTCCCAGTAGGTTTCATCATGCAGCCCATCCCGGGAGTAAATCATGAAGTGTCCCGGCAAAACCTCAAACAAATCCTTAAACAGGGAAAGCCCGCTCGTGTGCGCAGGCCCGATAGCAAGAAGCTCCTGCAAGCCCTGCTTATCAAGCTCAGGCTTTACTGCAGGGTGCGCAAAGCAGGCCTTTGGCTCGGAGCCAAACACCAGAGAATCCCCTCGGATGGCATAAAAAAGCGGTTTGACACCAACGCGGTCGCGGTACAAAAGTAACCGGCTTTTAGCCGCATCCCATATGGCAAATGCAAAAATACCGTTTAAGCGATTGACAAAATCAGCGCCCCAATGGATGTAGGCGTACAGAATAACCTCGGTGTCTGAGGTTGTGGAGCAGACAAAGCCGTTTTCGGAAAGCTCGGGAATCAGCTCATCAGTGTTGTAAATTTCTCCGTTATAGCAGATTGTGTAATCATAGCCATTGTGGGTGCGCGTCATGGGCTGGTCGCCGCACAGGATATCACGGATAGCCAGACGGCTGTGCGACAGACCAATATGCTTTTTAAGGTAGCGTCCTCTGGCATCGTTGCCGCGGTGGGCGAGCACAGCACGCATCTTCTCAAGACGAAAGTTCCAGTAATCGGTGTTCTCTTCAAAGTCTTCTTTAAAGTTACAGAATCCGGCAATACCACACATAAAAATTCATATCTCCGTAAAAACAGATTTAATTTATATTATGCATACGCCTTGAAGCTGTTAATCCGGTCAGAAAATAAAATGATATGGTGGACAAAAGTCATTGTATTAATCAATTACCAAGCTGATTAATAAATTTTTATTGACAAGAAAGGCAGAATAGCGTTACTCTTATTACATGAAGTTAGATAACACTAACATGTATAAATGATAGATAACTACAGTAAGTACAATCTGACTGGTAATTGTTTTTAAAGCTATAACCTTATATAAGGTAAATGTAATTTGAAATGTTGAAAGAGAGGATATCATATGTCAGAAGAAGAGAGAAAGTTCTTAGAGATAGTGGATTTGAAAAAGGGCTTCGGAAGCGGCGAGACGCGCCAGGAGGTGCTGCGAGGCATGAATTTTTCAGTAGCAAAGGGTGAGTTCTGTGTGCTGCTCGGACCGTCAGGCTCCGGAAAGTCTACACTGCTCAATATCATCGGAGGCATCGACAGCGCCGATTCCGGATATATCAGCATAAATGGCGACAAGCTGAAGGATATGAGCGAGAAAAAGCTCACGCAGTACCGCAGAAAGCACCTGGGATATGTGTTTCAGATGTACAACCTGATTGCAAACCTGAATGTAAAGGAAAATATAGAGGTGGGCGCTTATCTGTCTGACAACGCGCTGGATATCGATGAGCTGCTTCACACGCTGGGGCTTTACGAGCACCGCTATAAGCTTCCAAATCAGCTATCCGGTGGACAGCAGCAGCGTGTGTCAATAGGGCGCGCAATCGTGAAAAATCCGGATATACTGCTCTGCGACGAGCCAACAGGAGCGCTTGATTACAACACCTCAAAGGAGATTTTGAAGCTCATAGAGGATGTCAACAAAAAGTACGGAAACACCATAATCATGGTCACACACAATGAGGCCATCAAAAACATGGCAGACCACGTGATAAAGCTACGAGACGGAGCCGTGCGTCACAACGATATCAATACAAATAAGGTTTCGGCCGAAGAGCTTGAGTGGTAAGGAGAATTTGACCTATGAGCAGGAAAAAGATAAAAAATCCTCTGATAAAGCGTATACCAAAGGAAATTATCGGTGACTGGAAGAAATATCTCGTTGTATTTCTTTTCCTCGTGCTGACAATCGGTTTTGTATCGGGAATGTATGTGGCAAACGACAGTATGCTCACCTCTGCGGATGAGGGGGTAAGTAAATACAAGCAGGAGGATGGACATTTTGAACTGAAGGATAAGGCTGACAGCGAGCTTGTTACGGCTATCGAGTCAGGCGAGGTAAAAACAGCTCCAGACGAAAAAGACAGCGATAGCAGCAAAACTCCTGTCATGCTCTACGAGAATTTCTATCGCAATGAGACTGAGGACTATGACGCAGATGGCAAAAAGGACGGAACCATCCGTGTATACACAAAGACCGAGGATATCAACCTCGCATGTCTCATCGAGGGCTCTTTTCCACAAAATGAGAACGAAATCGCTGTGGACAGAATGCATGCAGACAACGTGGGGATGAAGGTCGGTGACACAATAAAGGTCAGCGGAAAAGAATTCAAGGTATCGGGCCTTATCGCATATGTCAATTACTCCACACTGCATGAAAAGAAGACCGATATGATGTTTGATGCGATAAAGTTTGATGTGGCAATGGTGACAAAGGAGGGCTTTGACCGCCTGGACAAGAGCATTCACTATACATATGCATGGAAATACGAGGATGAGCCGGCGGACGATATAGAACAGAAGGAAAAATCAGATGACTTTCTGGAGGCGATGGTGTCACAGGTTATGGCAACGGGCAATGAGGTGGAGGACTACACACCACGCTACTCAAATCCGGCAATCAATTTTGCCACGGACGATATGGGCTCAGACAAGGCCATGGGAGGAGTGCTTTTAGACATTCTTATCGTGATAATCGCATTCATTTTTGCAGTGACCATAAGCAACACGATAGCAAATGAATCATCAGCGATTGGCACGCTTCGCGCGTCGGGCTACACAAAGGGCGAGCTTATTAGGCATTACCTTTCAATGCCTGTCATTGTGACATTTCTGGCAGCAGCAGTAGGAAATATACTGGGCTATACGGTATTCAAGGATGTGGTTGTGGGCATGTATTACAACAGCTACAGCCTGCCGACATACAACACAATCTGGAATCCGGGCGCATTCATAAAAACAACGCTTGCTCCGGTGATTATCATGCTGGTTGTAAATCTTATCGTAATAATTCGCATGATGCAGCACACACCGCTTCAGTTTCTGCGTCATGACCTTAAGAAAACAAAGCGAAAAAAAGCAATGCGGCTTCCGCACTGGAGCTTCATGAGCCGTTTCAGACTGAGAATCATGTTCCAGAATGTGGCAAACTATCTGATACTTTTTGTGGGAATATTTTTCATCATGGTAATGCTCGCGATGGCAGTCGGCATGCCGGATACACTTGATTATTACAAGAAAAATACCGACAGTATGATGTTTGCAAAATACCAGTACGTGCTCAAATCATACGTAGATGCAGACGGAAACGTGCTTGAAACCGACAACAGTGATGCAGAGAAATTTGACATGACATCGCTTCTAAGGAGGACAGATGAGTTTGACGAGGAGGTGTCTGTCTACGGAGTGGAAACAGACAGTGCATACGTAAAGCTTAAGGACATGGATTCGCTTAAGGATAACGAGGTGTACATATCGGATTCATTTGCAGACAAATATAGTATAAAACCGGGTGATACAATAAAGCTTGATGCACAGTACGAGAAAAAAACGTACAAATTCAAGGTGAAGGGAACTTACGATAAATCCCAGAGCATCGCGGTATTTATGCCGATAGAGCATTTTGCGGATACCTTTGATTTTGCAGATGGCAGATTCAGCGGATTTTTGTCAGACACAAAAATAAAGGATATCGATGAGAGTAATATCGCGACAACAATCACGATACGCGACATCACCAAAATGGCAGACCAGCTTGACCACTCCATGGGCTCATACATGCAGTACTTCCAGGTGCTTTGTATACTGCTCTCAGCCGTCATGATATATCTGCTAACGAAGCTCATCATCGAGAAAAATGAGACAGCCATATCTATGACCAAGATTTTAGGCTACGATAACAGAGAGATTGCAAGCCTTTATCTGGTCTCAACATCAATTGTGGTTGTCATCTCGGATATCATCAGTGTAGTACTTGGTGCAAAGGTAATGGATATTGTGTGGCGCATAATGCTGCAAACCTTCAGCGGCTGGTTTTCATTCCACATGACACCTGTCGGCTATGTAAAGATGTTTGCGTTCGTGCTCATCGGTTACCTGATAGTGACAGTATTTGATTTCAGTAGAATAAAGAGAATCCCGATGGACATGGCACTAAAGAATGTGGAATAGGTGAAAAGTAGATAAAAATAATTAGAGGTTTTTGTCAGGTTTCAACGTAAATCAGTCGTAAAAGCAGTAAAATGCTTTTGTGGCTGATTTTGGTATTTTGGGGGGATTATTGATTATATCAGCAAAAACACGTATTATATACATATACAAAAAAATTTTACGGTTCACGCCTGAGAGTGGCCGGTAACACAAAAAATCTTAACATATGATAAACAGAAGAATGAGGTATAAAAAATGACAGACAATTTTGAATTTAGAAGTATACACCCGGACGAGGTAGAACAGGCAATAGCAATTGAGCAGATATGCTTCCCACCGAATGAGGCATGTTCTCCAAAGGCAATGACAGAGAGAATTGCAAAGGTACCACAGCTATTTCTCGTGGCAATTGACAAATCAACCGGTAAGCTGGCAGGCTTTTTAAATGGTGTGGCAACAGACGAGGAAAAGTTCAGGGATGAGTTCTTCACAGACATCGATTTATGCGATGAAAATGGTAAAAATGTGATGCTTCTTGGCCTTGATGTGCTTCCGGAGTATCGTGGACAGGGCCTTGCCAGAGAGCTCGTGTACCGCTACAGCCGGCGTGAAAAGGCAAACGGACGAAAAAAGCTGTTTCTGACATGCTTAGAGCAGAAGGTGGAGATGTATAAGAAGTTTGGATTGCAGGATCTGGGGATTGCTGACTCTACCTGGGGCGGAGAAGAGTGGCATGAGATGGTGTTAAAGGGATGAATGTGATAATATGGAAAATAAAGTATCAGATAACGTTATAGAAAAAAACTATAGGGAGTGCATTAAATTCAATGAAATCAACGAAAGTGGGGCCTGTAATTTTGACTTGGCAACAGCAAAAGCTGCCCTTGAAAATCTGTATGAGCTATACAAAAATGGCATATTAACAGGTCGTTTCACACAGGATAAGGACTATGTAGTAAGGTGTGCTGACCTGTTGACATTGGCGGAGGAGAACAAAGACAGCTTGTTTTATGATGCATGGCGCGTATGGTTTAGATACTTTGTATCGATGGGCTATGCCGGATGGAATCAGCTGTGGGAGGCAGTATGCCGTTGCTCCAGACGCTTAAGGAGCTGGAGAAAAATGGTATTCCACCAAGTTTGAGATGAAGATGCGCCACCCTGTAAGAGAGGATCTGCTTCGATATCTGCAGAGCAATTTACAACAAAGCATACAAAATAATACATAGGAGCTTAAGGCAATATGAAAACAATACGTGTAGTGGCTGCCGGCGGATGTGACACTGATTGAGAAGATTGGAGAGGCGTTGTATGAAACCAAGGACAGCAAATAGCATGAACATACAAATTTTCGGAACAAAAAAATGCAATGACACAAAGAAAGCTCAGCGATTTTTCAAGGAGCGTGGGATAAAGTTTCAGTTTATCGATATGAAGGAAAAAGGCATGAGCAATGGCGAATTTAATTCTGTCGCCCAGGTGAATGGCGGTCTTGACAATATGATTAACTGGGATGGCAAAGATAAGGATTTGCTGGCACTTATAAAGTACATATCAGATGAGGACAAGCTAGATAAAGTGCTTGAAAATCCGCAGGTGATTAAGACACCGGTGGTTAGAAACGGCAGGCAGTCAACAATCGGGTACCGGCCGGATGTATGGAAGACATGGAAATAAAACTAAAGAAAATGAAAGGCAGGAAATTATATATGTATTATGTACCGGATGGCACAGAGCAGTGCGGTTATTATGAGTGTAAAGAGTGTGGAAGCAGGTTTCTGGATTTAAAAATTGCACCAACATTGGTATGTCCATACTGTGGAGAAGAGGCAGATATGGAGATAGGACCTGATGAGGAGATGCCAAAAGTTGTAGAATCTGCGAAGCTTATTCAGATGGTTAGAGGCGTTGAAGAGGTAGAGAAGATGGATAAGCTGTTATCGCTTGCGGTGACAGGTGGCGATTTTAGCTGGATATAAGAATGCAGATATTTGTAGACGCAGATGTAAAGTAGCTGTCGCGGATGTGACATTGATTGAGAAGATTGGAGAGGCATTGTATGAAACCAAGGACAGCAAGTGCTACATCATACGGTGTTCGACCACCAAGGCTTTCTCTTGGGGTTGAATTTTACCTGACGTTTCAGATCGATGTTTCTTGCGGACAGGATTCCTTTATCAAGGTAAGAATATAGAGTTCTCACGGACATATCGAGTTCTGGATGATTCGTTATAATCTGATATGGAGACTGGCCCTGAAAAATCAGGGGCGTGATGACCATATCTTCCTGATGCAGTTCGTGTCTGGTTATGTTTATACCGGCCCTGGACTGTGAAAGACATTCTTTGTATTTGCAATCTTCGAGAGTAAGATGTTTTTGATTACCGGGAATATATTTGCTCATGCTAGTTCTCCTTCTACTGCTGTCAGAAGGACAGCTGCTTTACATTATTCAGACCGTGTGATATACTATATAAAATTCGACAATTGTCACGGATATCTGATGACAGGCGTTTGTCAGGAGTTTTGTATACAGAGAATACAAACTGCGCGTTGGCGGGATATTGCCGATGCGCAGTCTTTTTTAGTGATGCAGTTGAGGAGAGAAACAGGTATATGGGGATAGCTCGGAAAAAAAAGAAGAAAACATTGAAGGCAAAAATGCTTGGCATATTGACGATGTGTGCGATGACAAGCCTTCTGGCTGCGGTAATTGTATCCTATATGGAACTGAGAATGATACAGAATGACAGTATAGAGGATAACATGAAAATGTATCTGGATCAGATTACGAAGAATACGGATGAAGCCTATTATGATATGATCAGTATTGTAAACTATATGGGACCGGGCGGTCTGATCGGAAACGTAACGGACAGTTATCTTGATGCTGTGGATAATTTTGACAGGTTTGTTGAACAGAGATCCCTTAGACAAGAACTTTCGGGATTAGGATATGTCAACACAAAACTGGTAGGCGCTACCTATTATGACAAGGAAGAGAAAAAGGAACTTATCAGCGGTATGAATGTCAGAACACTGGACGGAAGACAGAACGCATTGCCTAAGGTTGTGAAGTGTGCGGGAAATGTTATGCAGGCAGCCCATGCGTCTTTTCTTGGGAGTAGTGAGAAAACAGTTTTTTCCGTCATGAGGGAAGTAGTTTTTGGCAATGGGAAAAAACTGGAAATCTACGCAGAAATAGAGGCTGATATGAAGACCCCGGAAGAAATAAATAAGGAAGGATATCCCTACACTTATATTCAGACGGATGAGAGAGGGGTTGCACAATACAGCGTAAATCCTGTCATTATACATGGACAGAAACTGTTTTCTGCATCACTCTCAAAGGGGGAGTATGAAGTCCAGACGAGAGAGGGCTATAAGATCATGGCATACCGGAGTCAGATTGGATACATTAATGCAGTGGCACTGCCGGACAATATATATCACAAGAAGAGTAACCAGTGGAGAATGATGATGACACTCATCATAGTTGTAACGTTTCTGCTCTTTTCCATGTCTGTCCTCTATCTTTATCGTATGATCTGCCGACCACTGAGTCAATTCCGCAGACAGATGGTGCAGATTGGGGATGGCACTCTTCAGGCAGTACATGAAGAGTCGAACATTGCAGAGTTTGACAGCCTGATGAGGGAAGTAGAACAGATGAAGAGACAGATTGAGAATCTTATCAGCAATATGGTAGAAAAGGAAAAAAGCATACAGAAGATAGAGTTTGAGAAACTTCTCTATCAAATTAATCCTCATTTCCTTCTCAATACACTGAATTCGATTCAGTGGATGGCACAAATGAGTCACCAAAGAGAGATCAGTGAGTTTGTACAGAGGCTAAAGAAGCTTCTTTCCTATAATCTGGGCAAAGAAGGCCGCCAGACAACGTTGCGGAGGGAGTTGGAGATTGTAAAGGAATATATTGCACTTCAGCAGATGCGGTATGATTTTATTATTGAGATTAATATAGAAGATGGCAGTTATCTTGACCAGCCAACGGTCCGTATGCTTTTTCAGCCACTTGTGGAGAACGCGATCCGCTATGGTCTTGGGGATGATGAGAAGATCAGCATCCAGGTGTTTGAAGATGTGGCAAGGCATTTTGCTGTTGTAACTATCTCTGACAGCGGAAAGGGACTGAATCAGGAGGAGATTGATGAGATCAACCAGCCGTTTGATTATGACTGGGAATACTGGAAGAATGAGAACAGAGGTATCGGACTGCGCTACGTCAAGGCTATGCTGGAATCATTTTATGATGGACAGACGAGTTTGTTTGTAAACAGCAAAAAAGGGTTCGGAACCAAAATTACGATCCTTCTTCCTGTCCGGGAACCGGAAGAAAAAAAAGAGAAAGACAAAGAGGTTACATTGGAAGAAAATAAGGTGGGACAGACAGATGAACGTATTGATTGTAGATGACGACAAACTTGCCAGAAAAGGTCTGGTTGCTATTATGGACTGGAAAAAGTATGGATTCGAGGTAGTGGGAGATGTACAGAATGGGAGAAAAGCCCTTGAATTTCTCCGAAATCATCCGGTGGATATTGTATTTACCGATATAGATATGCCGGAAATTGATGGACTGGAACTTATGCAGATGTGCGGAGAGGAATTTCCGGAAATTAAATTTGTAATTCTTTCTGTATATGAGAGTTTCAGTTATGCACAGACGGCAATCCGTATGGGTGCGTTAGACTATATCTCAAAGATCAGTTTTTCCCCGGAAGAGTGTGGAACGATACTGGAACGGGTCAGAGCAAAGTACATGCAGACATGCAGAGATGGACATGCAGAAGAGGAAAAACAGGAAAAAGTTGAGGAGGAAAAACAGGAAAAAGTTGAAGAACTGAACAGAAGATGGATGCACACCAGATGGATTTTCAGTGAGAAAGAATTTGAAGATCTCTGTCAGAAAACAAAAGAAATCAGTCTGCGGAGTGCGGAGAGGATTTTTGTTAAGAGTTTTCATAATATTCAGCTCCTGTCAGATGGAGAAGGGGAATTTCCATCGATGGATACGGTTGAAGAGATGCTGGACTGGGTGCACCGCTGGAGGGAACATATTTATGAAGAGAGTCTTAGCTCATCACAGAAAAATGATATCAGTGCTTTTGCAGCGGTTATCAAGTATGTGGATGGACATATCGGGGAGAATCTTCGATCTGAAGACGTGGCAGAACGGATAGGGATGAGCAGGAGTTATTTTAGTACAAGGTTTAAGGAGATGACGGGGGAAACATTTCACCAATATGTGATACACAGGAAAATGAAGACTGCGGCGGAATGGATAGAGGAGGGAAAGAAGAGCATTACAAGGATTGCCGTAGAACTTGGATATGATAATTTTCATTATTTTGCAAAAGTATTTGCACGGGAGCATGGGTGTATGCCTTCGGAATACAGAAAAGAGAGTAAAAATGTCTGATTTTCATCGGACATTTTTTTTGTGATAAAAAATATTTGGTAAAATTAGAAACAATATCATCTAGCAGGATATTGGGGAAGAAGATAAAATAAATAAAAAAAGGAAGGGAGGTATCATAGTGTATATTAAACAAAAAGGAAGGGAGGTTTACTCATGTACATTAAAAGGTTTGTGAAACATTATTACATAATGCTGGTACCGGCTCTCCTGTGGCTGTTCTTTTTCAGCATTGTTCCAATGTTCGGAATTGTCATGGCTTTTCAGGATTACAATCCTGGACAGGGCATTCTCCATTCAAAATTTGTTGGCCTGGCTAATTTTAAGTATATGTTTCAGATGAGTGACATTACAAAGGTTTTACGTAACACAGTTGTCATTGCCCTTGGCAAGATTATCGGAAATATTATTTTCCCGCTGGTCTTTGCTTTGTTATTGAATGAACTGGCATTGAAGAAACTGAAACGTCCGATCCAGACAATCGTATATTTACCGTATTTTCTGTCATGGGTTATTCTCGCGAAGATCGTGCTGAATATTTTCGGGTATACAGGACCGGTGAATCAGATCATAGGATTGTTCGGAGGCGATGCGGTCAACTTCTTTGGCGAAGCAAAACTTTTCCAGCCTCTGGTAATCGGTACGGATATCTGGAAAGGATTCGGTTATAACACAGTCGTTTATCTTGCGGCGATCCTTGGCGTGGATGGATCGTTGTACGAAGCTGCGGCAGTAGACGGCTGCGGACGATTCAAAAGAATCTGGCACGTAACTTTACCTGGTATCAAAACAACAGTAGCACTTCTGGCTATCCTGTCTCTTGGAAATATCCTGAATGCAGGATTCGACCAGATTTATAACCTGTATAACCCGCTGGTTTACTCAACAGGAGATATCATTGATACATGGGTATACAGAGCCGGTTTGCAGAATCTCCAGTATTCACTGGCAACAGCTGTTGGATTATTCAAATCTGTGATCAGTCTTGTGTTGATTACGGTTGGTTACTGGCTGGCAGATAAATTTACCGGTTATAAACTGTTTTAGGAGGTTGTAACTATGATTGAGAATAAAAGCCTCGGATCAAAGATTTTTGATATTTTAAATGTAGTGATTCTCATTGCAGTTGCTTTGATCTGTATTGTACCTGTATGGTACGTTCTCTGTGTATCCCTGAGCAGTAGGGAAGCAGTCAATGCTGGACAGGTTGCTCTCTGGCCGGTTGGCTTCAACTTGCTCTCCTATAAGAAGATCATGGGAGAGACCGCATTCTTTGGTTCCTTTCTGGTATCTATTAAAAGGGTTTTACTGGGAACAGGAATCAGTATGGTATGTATCCTTATGGCAGCATTTCCGTTATCCAGAACGAAAAAGCAGTTCCCGAAGAGAGATATCTTTATGTGGATCTTCGTATTCTGCATGTTATTCAACGGAGGTACGGTTCCGTGGTATATCACTATGAAAAGCTACCATCTGATGGACAGTATCTGGGGACTGGTGCTGGGAACAGGACTACAGGTGTTTAATGTAATCCTTGCAGTGAACTTTTTTAAAAATCTTCCATCAGAGCTGGAAGAAGCATGTTTTATTGATGGCGGCGGACCGTGGAGGAATCTGATATCCATATACATACCGCTGGCAAAACCGATGGTGGCAACCATTGCACTTTTTACCATGGTTATGTACTGGAATGAATTCTTCCAGGGAATGGTCCTGAGTACAAGACAAAGCAGTTATCCACTGCAGACCTATATCCAGCAGATGGTTGTAACACTGGATTATTCTACAATGAACGTAGAACAGATTGCACAGGCGATGAAATTAAATAATCTCTCATTGGATTCAGCAAAGATATTTATAGCTATGATACCGGTACTGATTGTATATCCATTCCTGCAAAGATATTTTGTAGAGGGTATTACACTGGGATCAGTAAAAGGATAAAAGGAGGAAAAAGAATGAAAAAGAAACAGTTGATCGCATTTGCCAGTGCAATGGCGTTAGCCGTTACCTCACTGGCAGGATGCGGAAAATCAGGAGAGAGCGCACAGAAAGAGGCAGTAAGTGAGGCAAAAGGAACAGCTAAAGAAGATCTGCCGCTGTCCAAATACCCGGAAACCGTAACGGTTCATCTTGGTGGTTCTCAGAACCCGAATGCCAAGCTTCCGGCTGGAATGGCTTATGATGATAATACATACTTAGATCTTCTGAAAAAAGATCTTAACATCAAAGTTGTATATGACTGGGTTGCGTCATCCTCAGACTTTGAAGAGAAAATGAATCTGTGTATCGGAAGCAATAACATTCCGGAGCTGATGAACGTAAATGCAACACAGTACAGAGCGCTTCTGAAATACGATATGATCCAGCCACTGGATAAGTATTTTGATGATTATGCTTCAGATGCACTGAAAAGTTATGTGAAATCCGGCGGTGAAGAACTGCAGAAATGTATCACCAATGAAGATGGAGAACTGATGGCGATTCCGGCTCCGGCCATAACAGCAGGTGGAATCAATGAAATGTGGATCCGTCAGGACTGGCTGGACAAACTTGGACTGGAGGCTCCGAGAACATGGGATGAGATGGTAAAGGTAGCAGAAGCGTTTGTTACTCAGGATCCGGATGGAAATGGAGAGAATGATACTATTGGTATTCTCGGACCGGGTAATTCCGATCATATGAATGCAATCGGAGGAAACCAGTTTGGACTGGATCCGCTGTTCAGTAGCTTCCAGTCATACCCACAGTATTGGCTGCAGGGTGAGGACGGAACTGTAGAGTATGGTTCTATCCAGCCGGAAACCAGAGATGCACTGGAAAAAATCTCAGAACTGTATACAAATAAACTGATCGACCCGGAAATGCTTGTAAGAAGTGACAGTAAAGAACCTCTTCTGGCCGGCAAGGTTGGAATCTTCTTTGGACCATGGTGGTGTGGTTACACAGTGGCAGATGCTACACTGGCAGGTGCGGCAGACTGGCATGCATACTTTACACCATTGTCAGAGGATGGAAACTATTACACTCATATGGCAGAGCCTACAACACAATATGTAGTAGCAAGCAAAGCATGCAAGAATCCGGAAGCTGCATTTAAGATTATCAATTACCTGATCAAATATGAGCAGAAATGGGTAGACGAAGGTATATCTACCACAGGAGAGCTGGGTTCTGCGGACTTCTATCCTCTGTACAACACCTATGACAATGCAGATGAAATTGAAGTGTCTTATGATGCTCTGACCAAATATCTTGCCGGAGAAATCACCATGGATGATGTTGACTTCTCAACACACAAACTTTTAAAGAGTGATATGGAAGCAGTTAAAAAACTGAAAAAAGAGCCTTACGATGACTTCAGCCTGGATAAATGGAATCTGGACAGTGACTTTGCCAAAAACAACCTTCCGAGACTTGTGGCCATTCTGGTTGGAGATGCTCCTTCTGTAAATGAGAAATATGTACCTGTTTACAATGCATATAACGGTCAGACAGAAACAATGGAAACAAAATGGGCCAATCTGAAGAAAATGGAAGAAGAAACATTCTCAAAAATCGTTATGGGAAAAGCAGATATCAGCGAATTCGATACTTTCGTTAAAAATTGGAAGAGTCAGGGCGGTGACCAGATTCTTAAAGAAATTAACGATGAATTAAGTAAGTAAAAGAGACGGCGGCTGATGGTGTTCATTAGCCGCTGTTCCTTAATTGGAGGTATAAAATGCGGGAAAACAAAGTAATCTACGGGCTGATAGGATATGGTGGAATGGGCAGATGGCATACAGAAATCCTGTCAAATGTACCGGAAATTGAAATTGGTGGTATCTATGATATCAAGGAAGAAAAGAGAATAGAAGCAAAAGAAAAAGGTTTTTCTGTGTATGGCTCGGAAGAGGAAATGTTATCAGACCCGGATATTGATGTCGTGCTGATTGCCACTCCAAATGACTGCCATAAGCCGATTGCAATCCGTGCTATGCATGCGGGGAAAAACGTGATATCAGAGAAACCGGTGACTCTGTCATCTTCTGATCTTCAGGAGATGGAAAATGTTGCCAAAGAAACCGGAAAGTTCCTGACAGTACACCAGAACAGGCGCTGGGATGATGATTTCCTGATCATACGAAAGCTTGTAGAGGAGCAGAAGCTGGGGCATGTCTTCCGGATAGAAAGCCGTGTGCATGGTTCAAGGGGTATTCCGGGCGACTGGAGAAAAGAAAAAATACATGGTGGCGGAATGGTTCTTGACTGGGGTGTACATTTGCTGGATCAGATTCTGTATCTTTACGGAGATAGAAAAATTGAAACTGTATATGCATCACTTACCCATATTACCAATCAGGAAGTGGATGATGGGTTCACCACAATCCTGACATTTGAAGGCGGAACGGAAGTCTTAGTTGAAGTAGGTACCAATAATTATATTTCCCTGCCAAGATGGTATGTACTGGGTGAAGATGGTACTGCGGTAATCAGGGACTGGCAGTTAAATGGTGAGATCATACGGAAAACAGGCATAACCGAAGAGAAAGTAGTGCCTGTAAAGACAGCAGCAGGTCTGACCAAAACCATGGCTCCGAGACGGGAAGATACAATCGTGAAAGAAGAGCTGCCACATGTGTCCGGAGATATTGCGGATTTCCATAGGAATGTAGCAGCAGTTATAAGAGATGGGGCAGAGCCGGAGATTAAGCTCTTCCAGGTGATGCGTGTAATGAAACTAATGGAAGCTATTTTCCAATCAGCAGAAACAAACCAGGTGATTGATTATAGACAGTATGAATCATAAGTATTTATGAAGGAACAGGAGAAAATAAGTATGAAACAGATAAAAATAGGAACATGCGTTCCTGGAGCTAAGGCAGAAGAATGGTTAAAGGGATTTATTGGAAAAGGATTTGAGACATTTTCTCTTAATTTCCATATGTCACTGGAAGGGACTGACCTTGATAAGCTGGCATTGAGCACGGAAAAACTGTTGGCAGGTACGGATTCCAAAATCACGACAATTGGATACTATTGCAATCCTATCCAGTACGCAGAGCATAGGAAAACACTGGAAAATGTAATCTGCACTGCCGGAAAATTCGGAGCTACACATGTGAGTACTTTTGCAGGAGCGTGGGAAGGAAAGCCGGTAGAATCCGCATATGAAGAGTTTGGCAAGGTATTCCGGGAACTGGCTGATCTTGCAGAAGAAAAGGGAGTGAAGCTGGGAATTGAGAATTGCCTTATGGATGGAACATGGGAACATGCGACATGTAATATCGGTTTTAACCCTAAAGCATGGGAAGTGATGTTTGAGGAAGTAAAGAATGATAACTTCGGACTGGAATGGGAGCCGACACATCAGATGGTACAGCTTATCGATCCGGTAACAGAGCTGAGAAAATGGTGCAAAAAAATAGTACATATACATGGAAAAGATGCAACAATAGACTGGGATGCTGTAAGACATAGTGGCATATCAGGCGCAGTCCCATTTGTATGGCATCGTATGCCGGGCTTTGGTGACACGAACTGGAGAGATATCATTTCTATTTTAAGAAGTAACGGATATGAGGACGATATCTGCATTGAGGGATACCATGATCCTGTATATTCCGGAGAACTGGAGATGACCGGACAGCTTCATGCACTGAATTATCTGAAATGGTGCAGGGGTGGAGATTTTACACCAACTCCATGGGCAAAATAGGGAAAACAGATACAGGAGGATTTTTCAATGAAACTTGGGTTTATTACATCAATCCTTGACGGATGGACTTATGAACAAATGATGGATTTTGCTTCAGAGCAGGGATTTGAATGTGTGGAAGTGGCATGCTGGCCAGAAGAAAAAGCAGAAAGAAGATATGCGGGTGTAAGCCATATAGATGCAGAACGGGTAAACCAGGATGATGAATATGCAGCCCATATTATGGCATATGCAGAAAAAGCGGGAGTAGAAATCTCTGCACTGGCATATTATCCTAACGTAATGACGGCAGATAAAGAGAAAAGAAATGCTGCTATTGAACATCTGAAGAATGTCATACGTGCAAGTAAAAAGTTAGGTGTTGGCATGGTCACAACATTTATCGGAAGGGATCAGACCAAAAATGTACGGGAAAATCTTGAACTTGTAAAAGAAATATGGCCACCAATCATAAAACTGGCAGAGGTATGTGACGTAAAAATAGCAATTGAAAACTGCCCGATGCTTTTTGGTGAGGAACAGTGGCCCGGAGGACAGAATCTGATGACAACTCCGCCAATCTGGAGAGAGGTCTTCAAGATCCTGGACAGTGATAATCTTGGCATTAATTACGATCCGTCCCACTTTATCTGGCAGATGATCGACTATATCCGCCCGCTTTATGAATTTAAGGATAAAATATTCCATGTTCATTACAAGGATATCAAGATATACAAGGATAAATTAGAGTCCTGTGGCATCATGGCTTATCCGCTGGAATATATGTCACCTAAGATTCCGGGACTTGGCGATGTGGACTGGGGAAAATACGTGTCAGCACTTACTGATATAGGATATGATGGCTGTACATGTATCGAAATAGAAGATAAAGCATTTGAGGATTCCAAGGAAAAGGTGGAGAAGTCTTTAATTCTCAGTAAAAGATATCTGGAGAAATATGTTATATAACACAGAAAAGTGCAAATAAGGAGGAAATACCATGAGAAAATTAAGAGCAGGAATCGTAGGCTGTGGAGGGATTGCTAACGGAAAACATCTCCCGGCTATGCAGAAAAGTGGTCTCTATGAGGTGGTGGCTTTTTGTGACATCATCATAGAGCGTGCGCAGGAGACAAAAGAAAAATTTGGCACAGAAGATGCAAAAGTATTTGAAGATTACCGTGAACTTCTAAAAGAAGATCTGGATGTTGTATATGTAACTACCCCAAACCGTTCCCATGCAGAAATCTCTATAGCAGCAATGGAGGCAGGAAGAGATGTCATGTGTGAGAAGCCAATGGCAAAAAATTATGCAGAAGCACAGAAGATGGTCGAAACTGCTGAAAGAACACACAGAGTTCTCAACATAGGATATCAGAACCGTTATCGTACAGATTCATTGTATCTGAAGGAAATGTGCAAAAGTGATGAATTGGGAGAAATCTATTTTGCCAAAGCACATGCACTCAGAAGAAGAGCTGTTCCGACCTGGGGTGTGTTCCTGAATGAAGAAGAACAGGGCGGCGGTCCTCTGATTGATATTGGTACACATGCACTGGATCTGACATTATGGATGATGGATAATTATGAAGTGCAGTCTGTTACGGGAGCTTCCTTCCACAAGCTGTCTGATCAGACAGACCAGGGAAATGCATTTGGTAACTGGGATCCGGATAAGTTCTGTGTAGAAGATTCTGCTTTTGGTTTTATCCGTATGAAAAATGGGGCAGTGATCGAACTGGAATCAGCCTGGGCACTGAACACACTGGAGGTTGATGAGGCAAAAACAAGCCTGTGTGGTACCAAAGCCGGAGCTGATATGAAAGATGGCCTTAGGATCAATTACATCCACCATAATACACAGGTAGTAGAGAAACCGGAATTATCAAGCGGTGGAGTAGCATTTTTCTCAGGAAAAGAAAAGTCAGCAGCAGACTATGAACAGGAATTGTTTTACCACATCGTTGTTGATGGGGCAGAACAGGTTGTGAAGCCTGCACAGGCTGCAGTTGTCACACGTATTCTGGAAGCAATCTACCAGTCCGCAGAAAGTGGCAAGACAATCTACTTTGAGTAAAATACGGTCTTATATGCTTCGGGCTGATCTATGGAGAAATGAACATTAGAAATAAACGGATTGAACATAAGGAGTATTTATGGAAATACATGAATTACAGCAATTGCTGTCAGAAATGTCATTACAGGAAAAAATAGGACAGATGGTGCAGCTCACTGGCGCATACTTCGATAAAGAGGCAGTGCTCACAGGTGTTGTTGGCGAACAGTTGCCACCGGAATGGATCATTCAATATGCCGGTTCAGTGCTTGGAGTGATCGGTAAAGATAAAATTTATGATATCCAGAGCAGATATATGGAACAGCATCCCCATCATATTCCATTGCTGTTTATGGCAGATGTCATACATGGGTGCAGGACCATAGCTCCGATTCCGTTGGGGCAGGCGTGTTCATTTCATCCGGAACTGGTGTCTGAGGCGGCTTCTATAGCTGCCTCGGAGGCATCTTCAGAAGGGCTAAGGGCAACATTTTCTCCTATGATTGATGTTTCAAGAGATCCCAGATGGGGAAGGATGATGGAATCCTTTGGAGAAGACCCATATGTAAACGGAATCATGGGAAAAGCAATGGTAGATGGCTATCAGCAGAAAGCTGATACCGGAATAGCGGCATGCCTGAAGCATTTTGCAGGTTATGGGGCAGTGAATGCGGGAAGGGATTATAATGATGTTGAAATATCCCAGCGGACATTTCTGGAACAGTATGTAAAACCTTTCCGTATGGCATTAAAAGCAAAGCCTGCTATGGTCATGACAGCTTTTAATGCTATTGACCGTAAACCGATAAGCGGAAATAAGGAACTTCTTAAAGGGCTTCTGCGGGATAAGGAAGGATTTGAGGGAACTGTAATTTCAGATTGGGGCTCCATAGGCCAGCTGGAAGAACAGGGAGTGGCAGCTGATATGGAAGAAGCAGCAATCCAGGCTTCAGAAGCCGGTGTAGACATTGATATGATGAGTCCTGCTTATATGCTGTGTCTTGAAAAACTGGTGGAAAGCGGCAAAATTCCGGAAGCGTTTGTTGATGAAAGTGCATTCAGGGTCCTGATGATGAAAAATCAGCTGGGGCTTTTTGAAAATCCGTTTGCCGGTCTTGGAAAGAGTGGAAAACTGACTCTGCATAACCGGGAAAAGGCATATCAGCTGGCAGGCGAAAGCTGTGTCCTTTTGAAAAATGATAAGATACTGCCATTAAGCATGAAGAAGAAAGTTATATGGGCAGGTCCTTATACAGCGTCAAGAGAATTATTAAGCCGCTGGTCAATTTTTGGAGAACATGAGGCAGTTGAAACAATAGAAGATGTTTTACAAAAAAAGCAGATAGAAGCTGAATGTATTACAGGATGCAATATTCTTTCTGATGCAGAGTGTAAGGTATGGCAGGTGAAACAGGAATTGTCTGGCAAGCCAAGGGATGAGCAGTGGCTGGAAACGATAACCCATGAAGATACGGTCGTATGTGTACTGGGTGAACATGAATCCCAGTCAGGAGAGGCTGCCAGCAGGGCATTTCTGACTTTGCCGGAGGAACAGCAGGTGTTATTTGAAAAAATAGCAGAACGTACAAGTAATATTGTGACTGTGGTAATTACAGGAAGACCATTGGACCTGCGGAGGATATCGGAAAGATCCAAGGCTGTCATTATGGCATGGAGACCCGGCACTATGGGAGCTGA
>OHEB01000267.1_pt1 | contig 24108 bp, 22 predicted proteins | sample 1567081 | NCBI WGS metagenome assembly OHEB01 (sample SAMEA3879569, study PRJEB24766) | human gut metagenome | biome: human-associated habitat; feature: feces | place: USA | collected 1985/1987 | reverse complement strand
CCGGTCGCCGGCACCTACAAGAAGGAATGCGTCCAGATGGGCAAGAAGTACTTCTCCGTCGCTTCCGGCGGCGGCACGGGCCGTACCCTGCACCCCGATAACGTGGCTGCAGGCCCCGCAAGCTACGGCCTGACCGACTCTCTGGGCCGCGTCCATGGTGATGCTCAGTTCGCAGGTTCCTCCTCCGTGCCCGCACACGTTGAGATGATGGGCCTGATCGGCATGGGCAACAACCCCATGGTCGGCGCTACCGTTGCATGCGCTGTTGCTGCAGCTCAGGCCAACGCCTAAGTCTTTCCTAAGTTTCAGCGAGGGGGAGCTGCTTTCCGAATGAGCAGCTCCCCTTTTTTTGCTGATAGATATCCGAACACAAGCAACCCAAAACAAGAAGGATGAAACAATGAAAAAGAATCAGATCCGCAAGAGCGTGGCTGCGCTGGCCATGGCGGCTGTTGTAAGCGTCAGCCTGCTGGGCTACGGCTGCGGCAGCAAGTCTGCCTCCTCCACCGCAGGCGTGTCCGGCGAGTTCACCGGTACGGCCAAGGGTATGGGCGGCGATGTTACCGTCACCCTGACCCTGACCGACGGCAAGATCACCGGCTGCACCGCCGAGGGCAAGGACGAGACCCCCGGCATCGGCACCATGGCTCTGGAGCAGCTGCCCGGCGCCATTGCCGAGAGCGGCAGCATTGCCGTGGACGGCGTGGCCACCGCAACCATCACCTCCGACGCCATCAAGGAGGCTGCTGCTGCCGCTCTGGTCGCAGCCGGCCTGAACGCTGATGACTACAAGACCGAGGTCAAGGCCGAGGAAAACAAGGCCGAGGACTCCACCATTGATGCAGACATTGCCATCGTGGGTGCAGGCGGTGCAGGCATGACTGCTGCCATCACTGCTGCTGCCGAGGGCAAGAGCGTGGTCATTCTGGAAAGCCAGCCCATGGTGGGCGGCAACTCCGTGCGCGCTACCGGCGGCATGAACGCCGGCAAGACCGTGTATCAGGATGAGAACGAGTTCGGCGAGTCTGCCGGTGTCGAAAAGACCCTGAAGACCGCTGCTGAAAAGTACGCTGACAACGAGACCATCACCGCTCTGGCAAAGACCGTCTCTGAGCAGTGGGCAGAGTACCAGAAGAACCCCACCGGCTACTTCGACTCTGTTGAGCTGATGGAGCTGGACACCATGATCGGCGGCAAGGGCATCAACGACCCTGCTCTGGTGGAGACCCTGTGCTCCAACTCTGCTGATGCCATCGACTGGCTGGACGAGCACGGCATCACCCTGCACAGCGTTTCCAGCTTCGGCGGCGCATCCGTCAAGCGTATCCATCGCCCCGTGGATGCTGAGGGCAAGACCCTTTCTGTGGGCTCCTACATGATCCCCCTGCTGCAGGAGAACTGCGACAAGGCCGGCGTGCAGACCCTGCTGAACACCACCGCTACCGAGCTGCTGACCGATGCAAACGGCGCTGTTGTGGGCGTGAAGGCTACCGGTTCCACCGGCGAGACCATCACCGTGAATGCCAAGGCTGTGGTGCTGACCACCGGCGGCTTCGGCGCAAATCTGGACATGGTCACCGAGTACAAGCCCGAGCTGAAGGGCTTTATGACCACCAATGCCGCAGGCGCACAGGGTCAGGGCATTGAGATGGCTACCGCTGTGGGCGCTGACACTGTGGACATGGATCAGATCCAGATCCACCCCACCGTGGAGGCTAACACCGCTGCTCTGATCACCGAGGGTCTGCGCGGCGACGGCGCTGTGCTGATCAACGCCGAGGGCAAGCGCTTCATCGATGAAGTGGGCACCCGTGACGTGGTTTCTGCTGCCGAGATCGCTCAGACCGGCAGCTACAGCTGGCTGGTGGTGGATCAGGCTATGGTCGATGCTTCCAGCGTCATCCAGGGCTACATCAAGAAGGGCTACACCGTCACCGGCGCTACCTACGAGGAGCTGGGCGAGGCTATGGGCGTCGATGCAGCTGCCTTCGCAGAGACCATGGAGAAGTGGAACGGCTACGTTGAGGCCAAGAATGACCCCGACTTCGGCCGCACCAGCTTCGCTAACCCCCTGAACACCGCTCCCTACTACGCTGTGAAGGTCACCGCCGGTGTCCATCACACCATGGGCGGCCTGAAGATCAACGCCAACACCGAGGTGCTGAACGAGAAGGGCGAGGTCATCCCCGGCCTGTTCGCAGCAGGCGAGGTGACTGGCGGCGTCCACGGTGCAAACCGTCTGGGCGGCAACGCTGTTGCTGACTTTACCGTCTTTGGCCGCATTGCCGGTGCTGCTGCCAGCGACTACGCTGCATGAGCATCCGCAAGCAGCCTGAGCCGGCAAAAGGCGCAAAACGCCTGAGCTGGAAGGCAAACCTCCTCTTCGCAGCCGTCGTCCTGGCGGCAGCTGTCCTGCTGGTCTTTCTGCTGCGTCCGCGCAGCAAGACGGAGCCGCTGGCAGCAGTCGTGGATTTCGGCGACGGCATCACCGAAACGATCCCGCTGGACGAGGACCACGATTATCTGTATGATGTGGGCGATTATATCGTGCATCTGCAGGTAAAGGATGGGGCCATCGCTTTCCTCGACAGTCAGTGCCCGGACCATGTGTGCGAGCAATTCGGCTGGCTGAGCGAGCAGGATGCCTGGGCCGCCTGTGTCCCCGCCGGGGTCTATGTAACGGTGCAGGCCGCAGAAACAGAATAAAACAAAGAGGCCGCCGTGCAGGATCATTTCCTGCACGGCGGCCTGTTGTATAGGGGGAAATGTTATTTCACGTATTTGCCTTCGCAGATATTCTTGCAGCAGGCGCTGATGGGGAACCAGCAGCAGTCCCGGCAGATATCGGCCAGCATCTCGGGGGTGGCTTTTGCATCGATCTCCCGAATGAGGGCCTGATAGTCGTATTCCTTTTCCTCCAGCCCGAAATACTCCACGGTCTTGCGGTCGTACCGCTTGACCTTTTCCTGTGTGTCGCACAGGTCGGTGCCCAGCTTGTTGGGGCAGCAGGAACAGAGGGTATCGGTGGAGAAGGTGAGCTGGATCTTCGTTCCGGGCACCTCCCGCAGCTGGTGAACGACATCGTTCATGTGCTCCACAAAGGCTTCGCTGTAGCCATGGCCGGAGTAGCCCTGGGTGCAGAGCAGGTGATGCGGGCGCAGTACGATGCTCATGCCTTTTTTACCCCCGGGATCCGCTTCCGGATGTTCAGGCCCAGCACGCAGGCCAGCACAGCCTTGATGATGGCGGTGGGGATGAAGGGAAGAACGCAGGCGGAAACAGCCACGGACACGGTGCTGTGGGCGACGATCACGAACAGGATAACACCCACGATGTAGTTGACCACGGTGCCCACGACAACCGCCACGGGGAAAGCACCCTTGAAAGCATCCCTGTGCTCCACGCCCAGGCCGATGATGTAGGCCATGATGGGGAAGGAGATCAGGAAGCCGCCGGTGGGGCCGACAAACTTGTCGATGCCGCCGGAGAAATTGGCCAGCACGGGCACGCCCACAGCGCCCAGCAGCAGGTAAACGAGCGTGGCAATGGCGGACAGCTTGGAGCCCAGCACCACGGCAGCCAGCGTGATGGCGAAGGTCTGCATGGTCATGGGGACGCCCAGAGGCATCGGGATGGAGATCTGGGCCATGACGGCGATAACGGCGGCGAACAGACCTGCATAGCAGATGTCCCGCACAGAGAACTTGGACTTGGTGGCCGCAGCGGCCTGGGTGTTCTGACTCATAAGAATTGTTCCTCCTATACGTTCTGGCCCAAAGCGGCCATGCTCCCAGTATGGCAGACTGCAAACGCTGCGTCAACTTTGGATTTGCGAAAGGGTTTACAATTCAAAACGAAAAACAAAACAGAAAAATACACAAAAGATGTCGCTTTTGGTTGTGAAATGTGCTATACTAAATCTTAGCTATAAGAAGCACACCAGTGATATATAGAGAGGAGAACATCATGCAGCATGAAACCGTGATCGTGCTGGACTTTGGCGGCCAGTACAATCAGCTCATCGCGCGCCGCGTCCGCGAGAATAATGTCTACTGTGAGATCTATTCCTATAAGACGGACCTGTCCGTCATCAAGGCGAAGAACCCCAAGGGCATCATCTTCACCGGCGGCCCCAACAGCGTCTATCTGGAGGATTCGCCCACCGTCGACCCCGAGATCTTCAGCTGGGGCGTGCCTGTGCTGGGCATCTGCTACGGCAGCCAGCTGATGATGCACCTGCTGGGCGGCCACGTCTGCCGCGCCCCCGAGCGTGAGTACGGCAAGACCGAGGTCTTCGTGGACAACAGCAGCAAGATGTTCACCGATGTGCAGCCCTCCACCGTCTGCTGGATGAGCCACAACGACTATATCGAGCAGGCTGCGCCCGGCTTCAAAATCACTGCCCACACCGTCAACTGCCCGGTGGCCGCAGCTGAGAACGAGGAAAAGGGGCTGTACGCCGTCCAGTTCCACCCCGAGGTGCTCCACACCGCTGAGGGCAAGAAGATGCTGCACAACTTCGTGTACAATGTCTGCGGCTGCACCGGCGACTGGAAGATGGACTCCTTCGTGGAGAACAACGTCGAGGCCCTGCGAAAGCGCATCGGCAGCGGCAAGGTGCTCTGCGCCCTGTCCGGCGGCGTCGATTCCTCCGTGCTGGCAGCCATGCTGGCCAAGGCCATCGGCAAGCAGCTGACCTGCGTCTTTGTTGACCACGGCCTGCTGCGCAAGAACGAGAAGGAAGAGGTCTGCTCTGTCTTCGGCCCCGGCAACGCCAACGGCTTTGACATCAACTTCATCTGCGTGGACGCCCGGGACCGCTACTTTGCAAAGCTGGCCGGTGTCACCGAGCCGGAGCGCAAGCGCAAGATCATCGGCGAGGAGTTCATCCGCGTCTTTGAGGAACAGGCGAAGCAGATCGGCAAGGTCGATTTCCTGGCACAGGGCACCATCTACCCCGACGTGGTGGAAAGCGGCCTGGGCGGCGAGTCCACCGTCATCAAGAGCCACCACAATGTCGGCGGCCTGCCCGATACCGTGGACTTTAAGGAGCTGGTGGAGCCCCTGCGCAACCTGTTTAAGGATGAGGTGCGTCAGGTTGGCCGCGAACTGGGCCTGCCTGAGTATCTGGTCAGCCGTCAGCCGTTCCCCGGCCCCGGTCTGGGCATCCGCATCATCGGCGAGGTGACCCCCGAAAAGGTCGCCATCGTGCAGGATGCCGATGCCATCTGGCGTGAGGAGGTCGATAAGCTTCCCATGGCCCAGCGCCCCAGCCAGTACTTTGCCGCGCTGACCAACATGCGCAGTGTCGGTGTCATGGGTGATGAGCGCACCTACGATTACGCCATTGCACTGCGCGCCGTAACCACCACCGATTTTATGACCGCCGAGGTCACAATCCTGCCGACCGAAACCATCACCACCGCAGCCAGCCGCATCGTGAACGAAGTCAAGAACATCAACCGCGTCATGTTCGACTACACCACGAAACCGCCGGCAACGATTGAGTTTGAATGATTTGAAATCGTTGATAATCATTGCAGTAACGATAAATTTTGAAACAATGATAGTCGTTTGATACTGCTTTGATACTAACTGAAGATTATTCGCCACTGAGAGACGCAGAACGCCCTCTGAAAAACGGTAAGTTTTTCAGAGGGCGTTCTATTTTTATTCTTCTGTTTTCTTCCAATCCCTGTAGTTTGGTTCGTCTACAAAGACATCAGAGGTGTCAGGCCAATTGACCACCCATTCGGTATATTCTTCTACTGTAATGGTGTGATTTAATACCTGCTCCCTGCGAAGTTTCCATTCCCGGAGGTACTCATCCATGTGATCGTAATTGTAGACAACAGCTATACGTTTTTGAGAGCGCTGTAGGCCATCGGTGATAAGCACCTCTTCTAATTGGACTCGCGTCGGATTATTTCCTTGGTCGAGAAGAGAATACATTATATTTTCTGCATTGTGCGGATAGGGCTCGTAAAGCGTAAAAAAACCTACATCTAAGACTTCTGCGATTTTATTGAGAGTACCTGACTTAGGCCTCCGTGTATTGCTTTCATATTGAGCAATCCGAATGTCGGCATTCTTTTCATTAAATCCGACAGCGATACCTAACTCCTTTTGAGTCATACCGCGAAAGACGCGCGCTTTCTTTATTCGATCACCAATTGACAACGTTAATAACTCCTTCGTACTGCGAGTGTACAAGCGCAGCATTGCACGAACGACTGCATGAGTATTATACCATTAAACTATTAAAATCGCAACAAAAATTTAACAAAAAAGTTTAGGAAAAATGAACTTAGATAATTGACTTAACTAGATATGCTTAGTATAATGGAGAAAACATTAAACATATAAGCTTAGTCGAAAAGAAAAAATGACTTAACTGGCAAAAGGTCATGCTTCAAATAGGAAAGGACTATGTGGGGCGACATAGGTGTGAAGCGTCAATCATTCAGCCAGTTGAAATAAATATTTGAATGAGGAACATAAAATGGATAAAAGTATTTTTATCAGAGCAGACGAACTTGCCGTAGAATTAGATGTTTCTAAGGCGTTGGCTTATAAGATGATCAACCAGTGGAACGAGGAACTGAAAGCTAAGGGCTACACCACCGTGGGTGGACGGGTAAGCCTCCAGTACTATTACGAAAAGATTTACGGTGCTGAAAAGGAGAAAGCCGATGCCCGCGTATAAGGATACCCAAAAGGGTACATGGTACGCAGCCTTTTACTATCAGGATTGGAAAGGCATTAAGAAAAAGAAATTAAAGCGCGGCTTTCCCACAAAAAAAGAAGCCTTGGCGTGGGAACGCACATTTCTTCTTCAGCAGGCTGCTGACTTGACCATGACATTTGATGCCTTTGTAGAAATCTATATTCTTGACAAGCAGAACCGTCTGCGTGAGAATACATGGTCTACTAAAGAGCATATCATTCGCACTAAGATACTGCCGTACTTCAAAGAAAAACGACTTTGCGATATTAAACCGCAGGATGTCATCGCGTGGCAGAATGAATTGCTGAACTACCGCGGCAAAAACGGAGAACCGTATTCTCCAACGTACTTGAAAACGCTGCACAGTCAATTCAGTGCGATTCTGAACCACGCGGTACGATTCTATGGGCTGAACAAAAATGCAGCAACGACTGCGGGCAATATGGGTTCTTCCAAGCACCAAGAGATGCTGTTCTGGACAAAAGAGGAATACCTCAAATTTGCAGAAGTGATGATGGACAAGCCGTTATCTTACTATGCGTTTGAAATCCTCTACTGGTGCGGTATCCGTGAGGGAGAACTGCTGGCGCTGACACCTGCCGATTTCGATTTGAACAAAGGGCTACTCTCTATCACAAAATCCTATCAGCGTTTAAATGGCAAAGATGTGATTACAGACCCCAAAACCCCGAAAAGCATTCGGGTCGTTCAGATGCCGGATTTTCTGACAGAAGAAATCCGAGATTATCTGAAATCCATCTACAAGGTGAAGCCGACTGACCGAATTTTTGATGTGACGAAGTATTATTTACACCATGAAATGGACAGGGGCGCTAAAAAGGCCGGGGTCAAGCGCATCAGGATCCACGATTTGCGGCATTCTCATGTATCGCTACTGATCGAGATGGGATTTTCTGCGGTAGCCATTGCGGACCGAGTGGGGCATGAAAGCATTGATATTACCTACAAGTACGCACATCTATTCCCATCAAAGCAGCAGGAGATGGCAGCTAAACTAAACATAGAAAGAGAGGAACGGTAATGGAAAAGGTATTAGATAGGCAAGGACGCTGGCGCAGCAAGACTGTAGCGTTCCGCGTATCGCCAGAAGAAAACAACCAAATTGAAATGAAAGTACGCCTTTCCGGGCTGACAAAGCAGGACTATATCGTTAGTCGGCTGACAGACCGAGAAATCCGAGTGGACGGCAATCCGAGGGTTTACAAAGCCCTAAAAAATCAAATGGCAGACATTTATGCAGAGTTGCAGCGCCTTACATCGGTGCAGGAAGTCACGCCGGATATGCTGGAAACATTGCAGATGATCGCAATCACACTGAATGGCATGAAAGAGGACGGCGAATGAGCGAAACAAAGAAAACGACCACACCGAATGCATCTGTTGGCGCAGATGCGGTGCAGCCGTTACTAAAAAATAGCACTAATAGTATAGCAGACCTACACAAACAATGCAATCTGCAAACCATATCCATGACAGAACTGTATGATACAGTCTATCCACCGCGCAGCCCCATCGTAGATAATTTGCTTTACAGCGGTACTTATCTGTTTGTGGGCGCTCCTAAAATTGGAAAATCTTTCTTCATGGGGCAGCTTGCGTACACGGTGGCAACAGGGCAACTCCTGTGGGAATACGAAGTACATCAAGGAACGGTTCTATATTTGGCATTGGAGGACGATTATGCGCGATTGCAGCGGCGGCTCTCCCGAATGTTCGGCGTAGAGGAAACCGACAATCTGTACTTTGCAACACAAGCAAAATCCGTTGGTGGTGGTTTGGATGAACAGCTTGAAGAATTTGTAAAGGTTCACCCAGATGTCAGGCTGATTATCATTGACACCTTGCAGAAAATCCGTGAGGTAAGCGGCGAGTGTTACAGTTATGCCAGCGACTATGAGATTGTGACAAAGCTGAAAAAATTCAGTGATAATCATGGTATCTGCTTGTTGGTCGTACACCATACGCGGAAGATGGAAGCAGGGGATAGCTTCGATATGATCTCCGGCACGAATGGTCTGCTGGGCGCAGCGGACGGCGCATTCATCATGCAGAAAAAGCGGCGGACGGACAACATTGCCATACTCGATGTTGTCGGACGCGACCAGCCGGATCAGGAATTAACGCTGGAATTTGACCGGGAACGGTGCGTGTGGAATTTCCAAGGTGCAGAAACACAGCTTTGGAAACAACCGCCAGACCCAGTGTTGGAAGCTGTTTCAAAGATTTTCCTTTCAGCTGGCTCTGCATGGTGTGGAACACCAACGGAGTTGTTGGCTCTGCTGCCGGACGTGAAAATCCAAGCAAATGTCCTGACTCGAAAGCTGAATGTGAGCGCTGACCGCCTTTATAATGATTATGGAATCCGCTATGAGAGCAAGCGCACACACGATGGACGCACGGTCTGCCTGACATTTGAACAGCCGAAAGCGTGACGATATGTGACGGTCGTGACGATATTTTGGGGCGCAAGCCCGACAGCAAAAATACCGTCACCATCGTCACGACCGACACGGAAGAGATAGCAAATATTCTTTTTCCAACAAGTAGCCCCGCAGGGCGCAAAGGCACTTTTGATACGAAGTGTCAAAAGTGCTTTTGCGTTACTCTTGGCAAGAGTAACAGAACCGGGCCGGCTTGCGCCGGAGATAAGGAGTGGATTTGAAAAGAACGATCAGCGCAATGGTGGGAAAAGGCTCTCTCAATCATAACAGCCGTGAATTTTACGCATCCAACGTAGACCCCAGCCGTAGCCATCTGAACATAGAGTTTTGCCGCGAGGACATACGAGATGTCTACCATGAACTGTTCGATGAAGCACAGGATAGATTCAATGCTAAACAGACCCGAAATGACCGTAGGATTGAGGGTTACTACGAGAAAATCTGTTCCTCAAAACAGGAAAAGCCTTTCCATGAAATTGTCTTACAGATCGGAAATAAGGACGATACAGGCATCCATACGGAACTGGCAGAAACGGCGAAACAGTGTTTGATTGAATATGCGAACGGATTTCAAGCGCGTAACCCAACGCTCCGTGTGTTTTGGAGTCATCTGCATATGGACGAAGCAACTCCCCATGTACATATAGACTTCGTGCCTTATATCACCGGCAGCAAACGCAGCATGGATACGCGCGTGTCACTCAAGCAGGCGCTTGCACAGCTTGGTTTCAAGGGTGGTACACGCAGTGCTACCGAGTGGAATCAATGGGCGCAGAGTGAAAAACAAGTGCTGGCAGAGATTATGTTGGAACACGGCATTGAGTGGGAGCAGCTTGGAACGCATGAGGAACATTTATCTGTTCTGGACTATAAAAAGCAGGAACGAGCGAAAGAAGTTCGCGCGCTTGATACAACCATTGCGGAAAAGCAAACGCAGGTGAGTGAAATCGAGCAGACGCTGCAATCGGTGCAGAAGCAGGTTGTTGACCTTGACAAAATCGAGAATGTCAGCGTGAAAAAAGCGCTCCTAAGCGACAAGGTAACACTGCCCCGCAACGACTTTGAAAATCTGTTGAGTGCTGCCAAACAGTATGTTGTCTACCGCCGCCAAGATGAGAGCCTGCAAGGACTGTTGGACGCTGCAAATGCCAAAATCAAGCAGTTGGAGGGCATTATTGGTGAACTGAAGCAAAAGATTTCTAAGTTGGTAAGTGAACTTAGCAATATTGAATTTTGGCACACCCAAGAATTAAATGAGGTAAAATCCGAGAGTAGGGAAGTGCGCCGTGAAAATCTAATGCTGAAACATGAGCAAAAAGGTTTGGTGAATCTATTACGGCGGCACGGCATAGACCCTGCAAAAGAAAGAATCCGCCAACAGGAACATGACGAAAGATAATGAGTACAATATGACTTACAACAATTTAGGCTGCTGGGCAAATATGCGCCTTGCATTTATCAAGCAATACCGCCAGCAACTGTATCAAAACCTAATGAAAGAAAACAGGCTGTACAGTTACTTGGCAGAGTTTGACCGACGAGTGCGAGACACGCTGATTTTGACCGAGGAGCAAATGCGCCAGATAGAGGGCATCACCGAGGAACTGAAACGGCAAGACCAGCTTGAATGGGTGCGCCGCATGAACAATATCAGCAGCCGCGCCGAAGAAATCGTAATGGCCGAACTGGTTTACGAATAATTTTGTCGTAGTTTTGATTTATAGGCTTTGATATGTGATATATTTCAAATATTTCGCAGAGGCTGAACCTGAGACGGATAAGGTTATGAGTGAGTAAGAAATTATGTACGAATAGTTGCTTGTAAGGTCTATCTTACAAGCAACTATCCTTTTTATGAAGACTATCTCATGATTCGATGAGATTATCTTGCGAATGTCGTTGATTTTTGCTATAATACAATCAGCCTAAATTTTGAACGGAGAATTGCAATGTCTATTTCCTACGATAAGCTATGGAAGTTATTAATTGATAAAAAAATGAACCGGACAGAATTAAAAGATGCATCTGGCATTAGTTTTAATGTTCTTGCGAAGATGGGAAAAAATGAATCTGTCTCTATGGAAAGTCTTATGAAAATTTGTGCAACACTTAATTGCAATATTGGGGATATTGTGGATTTTTTACAGGAAAGTGAGGAATTGCAGAGATGACACCAGAAATGATGGCAGCACTGCGAGAACGCGTTACAGAACTAGTTCAAACTTATAGTGATAATTATCCGCAATTCCAGCGGGCTACTTATAACGAAACTCAGGTGCGTGTTGATTTTGTAAACCGTTTTTTTAAGTTGCTTGGCTGGGATGTAGATAATGAACGTGGTTTACCACAACATTTGCGAGAAGTAACCCATGAAGCTACAGTTATTGTGGAGGAAGATGGTGTACATCGCAGTAAAAAGCCTGACTATTCCTTTAGAGTTGGAACGGATGTATTATATTTTCTTGAAACAAAGAAACCAGCAGTAAATATCACTGTTGATGCAGCACCGGCATTTCAATTACGGCGATATGGGTGGAGCGGAAATCTCAAAATATCTGTGTTGACTAATTTTACAGATTTGTACATTTATGACTGCTCTATTCGCCCCAGAGAAGGTGATGATATTGGTGTTGCAATGATTGCCCATTATCATTTTGATGAGTATGTAGAGCATTTTCAAGAAATCTACAATATGCTGTCTAAAGAAGCTGTACTTGAAGGTGAATTTGAGCATCGGTTTGGTAATATCCGTAGTGCTTTGCGGCGTGAGCCATTCGATCAGTATTTCTTAGATCAAATCAGAAACTGGAGAAATATGCTCGGTGCGGATATTCTCTTTAATAATCCCGACATTGATGTGGAGACGCTTAATATTTTTGTCCAGAGGGTACTCAATAGGGTGATTTTCCTGCGAATTTGCGAGGATAGATGCTTTGAAGATTATGAGTCACTTAAAGCAATTACTACTTATCAAGAATTGAGAGGGTTGTTTGCAGCGGCGGACCAAAAGTATGATTCTGGTCTTTTTGAGCTTTTAGAAGAAGATAGACTTACGGTATCTGATGCGGTAATTATCAACATTTTTCAGAGCCTGTACTATCCGAATAATTCTTATGAGTTTGGCGTGATTGATCCGTATATTATTGGACAAATTTATGAATTGTTCTTGGACGAAGCGCTAATTATTCGAGAAGATGGTCATATTGAGGCACAGGAAAAGCCAGAAGTTATTGACTCGCAAGGAACTGTCAATACCCCTAAGAATATAACAGATATTATTGTTGAAGAAACGCTGAGTCCGCTTTATGCAGGAAAGAGACCTGAAGAAGTAGCCCACTATCGCATTGCGGATATCTGTTGCGGATCTGGAAATTTTTTGCTGTCTGCGTTTGAGTATATTGTAAATTACCATATTGAGTATTATTTGAATCATGATAAAGATAATTCAGAACGAAGCGGTAATATATATCAGCTGCCAGGTAGCTCGAACTATGTTCTTTCATATGAGAAAAAACGGTCAATCTTGCAAAACAATATTTTTGGCGTAGATATTGATCCGCTTGCAGTAGAAGTAGCAAAATTTAGTTTGTTGCTGAAGGCATTAGAAAATTCCTCTTTGGAAGAAGCAGAAGCGTTTCATCGGCGTACACATCTCCGAATTCTTCCCAATCTGGATGAGAATATCAAAAACGGCAATAGCCTTGTAAATATGTCTTACGCACAGTTTGACAGAACTGTATATCAAAACATCCCCTTAATGAACAAATTGAAGATGTTTGACTGGAACACAGAGTTTGGTAACAGAAAGTTTGACGCAATCATTGGCAATCCGCCGTACATTCGTGTGCAGAACATGGTGCATTATTCTAAGGAAGAATATAATTTTTACAAAAGCAATTATTCGCCATATGTAACAGCGCAAACAGATACTCTCGACAAATATTACCTGTTTATCGAAAAAGGTCTTGCTTTGCTAAATAATGATGGAATACTTGGCTATATTGTTCCGCACAAATTCATGAACATTCAGGCTGGTGTCAAGCTGAGAGAATTACTTACAAGTAGTTCGGCAGTTAGAAAAATCCTTCACTTTGGTACTTATCAAGTCTTTGAGAATAGAAGCACCTATACCTGTATTTTGATACTTACTAAACAGGAAAATACTCAATTTGAAATTGGGTTTGTGCAGGACTGGAATCAATTCCTCTTTAACCACAATACGGAATGTGCGACATATCCCGAAGCGTACATTACAGGTCAGCCATGGTCATTTCTCCCGCAAAATATTGTTACTCATTTGGATGCTATTTCAGAATCGTGTGTTCCGCTTTCGACTCTGGTTGATATTTTTGTTGGCTTGCAAACAAGCGCAGATGATATATACATAATCTATGCAGATTCTGAGGACGCCAACTATGTTTACTTTCATAATGGACAGAAAGAATTCAAAGTAGAAAAAGGAATATTACGAAAGGGTATATACGACATTCAAATCACAAGTTATGAAAAGATTGCTGCTAATTGCTATATCATCTTCCCGTATAAAGAAGTAAATGGTAAACCTGTATTATATAGCCTTTCGGAGATGTCCGAAAATTTCCCTAATACATTGTTTTATTTAAGTGAATATAAGGAACAATTGGATAGGAGAAAAATGACTGGCCGTAAGGAAGAAAATTGGTTCGCTTTTGGTCGTAGCCAAAGCGTTCGGCGTTTTCTTGCTGGAGAACATCTGGTGTGGCCGGTACTATCTACTGGTTCAAATTATGTTTATGATAGTGAAATGATAGCGTTTACTGGTGGAGGAAACGGCCCATTCTATGGCATGGAGATGAAGAATTCTTCGCAGGAGTCGATTTTCTATATTCAAGCAATATTAAACCATTGGCTAATGGAGCTGTTGGTTAAAAGTAAAGCGAGTACTTTTAGAGGTGACTATTACTCCCATGGGAAACAGTTTATAGCAGCTTTGCCGATATACAAGATTGATTTTGAAAATCCGGCTGAAGCTGCCAAACATCAGCACATTGTTGAGATGGTTCATGATATTATGCGGTTGAAAGGTCAGTTGGCGACGGCTCCAAATGCTGCTAGACGTACAGTTTTGCAGCATGCTATCATGGCAATCAACGCAGATTTAAATAAAGCGATCGATGAACTTTATCAAGTAGAATCTCAGGAAGTCGAGGAACAAGCATGAAACCGATCGACGGATATAATAAATTGAGAGGTGGATACTACACCCCCGATAAAATATCTGAATTTATTACAGAATGGGCAGTTCGAACACCAGATGATTCCGTCTTAGAGCCAAGCTGCGGCGATGGAAGTTTTTTGGATGCTATAACCACTCGTTATAGAGCATTGGGTGCGACAGATGAAGAAATTCGTGAAAATGTGATTGGAATTGAATTGGACGAGGCGGAAGCTGAAAAATCTGCGAAGTACGGCACAACAGTGGTGTGTAAAGACTTCTTCACATATTACCAAGAAAAAATTGAAAACAAGATTCAATTTGATGTGATAGTTGGAAATCCGCCTTTTATTCGCTATCAGCATTTTACAGAGGAGTACCGTAAAGTTGCATTTGCTTTGATGAATAAGCATGGATTTCAGCCTAACCGTTTAACGAATATTTGGCTTCCATTCTTAGTGCTTTCTTGCAAGGCATTGAAGCCAAATGGCCGTGTGGGAATGGTTATTCCAGCAGAATTGTTTCAAGTTGATTATGCTGCTGAGACGAGGCAATTCCTTAGTACGTTTTTTGATAAACTAACGCTTGTTACATTCAAACAACTTGTCTTCGATGATATACAGCAAGAGGTTGTTCTTTTGCTGGGAGAAAGAGGCTGCGATAAACATGGTATTCGTGTTGTAGAACTGGATAACATGGCAGATTTGATTACGCAAGGTCAAGCATGTTTAGAAAATACGGAACTTAAAGAACTTGATCATAGTCGAGACAAGTGGGTAAAATACTATTTATCCAGTGAAGAACTGGAATTATTGAAACGTCTTAATAATAATCCACGGATTTCTGATGCAACCGATCTGTTTGAAGTAAATGTTGGCCTTGTAAGCGGCGAAAATGATTTCTTTATCATGAATCAGACAACGGTGGAAGAATTCAATCTTCAACATAGTGTTATTCCAATTATCAGCCGTTCGGAGCAGTTAAAAGGTGTACGGCTAACGAATAAGGATTATGAGAATCTGATTGCGTTGGGGAAAAAAGTGTTTTTCTTTGCTCCGGGAGATAAAGAGCTTGATACTTTAACCAATGAACAGAAATCGTATATTCAGTGGGGCGAAGAAAAAGGATTTAACAAAAATTATAAATGCCGCATAAGACCCAAATGGTATCATGTATCACAGACATGGTATGCAGATGCCTTCTTAATTCGCCAAGCGCACTTGTATCCTAGGATTATTCTGAATGATAAGAAGGCTCTCGTCACGGATACCCTTCACAAGATAAGGTTCTTAGAAGGGATTGATGGAAAGCAAGTTGCAGCGGCCTTTTTGAACACATATACGCTTGCTCTAAGCGAAACACTTGGAAGGAGTTATGGTGGAGGAGTTCTGACTTTTGAGCCGGGAGAAATCCGAAAGATTCGTATTCCGATGCAAATGGCAAGTCGGTTGGATTTGCAAATGATCGATTGCTGGCAACGAAATGGAGAAATTGATAAAATTTTGAAGTATACAGATACTATCCTGCTTCGGGATGGTCTGGGGCTATCCGAAAAAGAAATTGGTCTGCTTCATGATATATGGGAAAAGCTGCATAACCGTAGAATGACCCGTAAAAATCAGCGCAAGCGTATATGAATTGGTGATTGTAGCATCTATAAAAAAGGTAATATGATTTAATACAAGTGTTGCAGTGGGTATGTAATTGTGCAAACAAAATATTGGCTAGAAAGCACGATCAAATCAGTCTTACTTGTACTGGGCGTTGAACTTGTATTGAATGTGAATTTACGATTGGTACGACAATAGCCTGATATGTTAAATTTACGAGGAAAGTTACTATGAAAAAAGCAAAAGTTTTTGTGATAATGCCGTTTACGGATGAATTTTTTGAGTCATATGAAATGTTAAAAGAACACTTTGAAAATGAGTTCGACTTTTCACATGCAGGTGATGAGGATAACCAACAGAATATTCTTGCAGATATTATTTCTCCTATATATGAAGCTGATGTTGTTTTGGCAGATCTTACGGGATTGAATCCGAATGTTATGTACGAGCTGGGAATTGCACATAGTTTTAATAAGAAAACTATCGTTATTACAAAAGATGATCTTGGAAAATTGCCCTTCGACCTAAAACAATATCGTGCCAAAGACTACTCTACGCACTTCAAAAAATTTTTTGATCTCATCGAATATTTAGATAAGAACCTTAATGGGGCAATTAGCGGAGACGTTGTTTTTAGCAACCCGGTAAGCGACTTTCTCGATAAGAATCAAATTAAGCCGCAAAATCTATTTGGCGCGAATGAATATTCTCTGGAGATTCCAGAAGGAGAAAAAGGCTTTTTGGACTTTTTGGCAGATATTGAAGAGGATACGAAGCAGATGAATGAAGATATCATGTCGATATCTACTGGAATGGATACGATGAATTCGGGAATTAATGAATGCACAGAAAAAATAGAGCGAGTAAAAAAAGACGGAGGTAATGGTACAGTTGCGTTTGTAAGAAAACAGTCCAAAAAGGCGGCTAGCTATATTTCTGACTTTAGTAAACACTTAAAGCAGCGTACAGAATCAATACAGATGCGCTGGACTAAAATTGAGAAAAACACGTTAGGGCTACTAGAAAATGAGTACGCAGCGCAAGATGGAAATAGAAAATCACTGATTGATTATATGAAAGCTTTGTATCAGTTGAAGACTGCGATATGGGAAGCTGATAAATCCGTGCGTACAATGAAAGAAAAATCTCTAGAAAATCTAGGGATCGAGAGAAGCATGAATCAATCCATTCGCTTTTTGGATCAAGATCTTACGACTTACCTTGATATGACGGATCAAATGACAAAATCGATTGAGAGAATTATTGAGAAAAGCCGATTTGTCGTTGGTGAGATTTCATTTGAATAAAAGTATTGCATGTGGTAATGCAGATTTTTTTGGAAAAGTGAATTGAATATGGATAAGTGGTGCTTTCTATGTTTAGGAAACGATTACTGATTATGTGATACTATTTTGATACTAAAAAATTCTGGAATGTCATATGCACCATAAATCCAATAGAAAAAAGCACATTGATAAGCAAAATAAATAAGCAGATTTGCTTAGTGAAAATCAAAACTTACCGAGTTTGAATAATCGCAAGAACTAAATACGCCCCGCATATTACACGGTTATTCGTATGATATGCGGGGCGTTTCTTTTGTTGGCTCCATTTTGCCGAAAATATGATACCAAATGATACTGCATACAAATAAATTTGTTGCAGTTTGAATTTAAATGGGTTATTATAAATTAGATGTCCTTACATGGCGAATGCCATGAGGCGAGAACGAAATTTCGCGCATAGATTGTAATACAGATAAAGAATTCTTTATTTACAGAAGGATAAAAACTGATGAGGAGAATGACTATGGATGCGACATTTCAATTGGAAATAAACCCCAACCTTAGCGCGGAAGAAAGTGAGCTACTTACAGACATTGGTTACGCTCTTGAAAATGGTACAGTTTTCAAACAGGACTATGCGGCAGCAGTGACGATTTATAAGGCTGCGGCAGAAGAAGGAAATGCTCGCGCAATGAATAATCTTGCGTGGCTGATACATAATGGGCGAGGAACAAAGAAAGACATTAAAAAGGCAATCGAGATTTATGAATGCGCGGCGGCAAATGGAAACACTACTGCAATGGTGAATCTTGGTAATATCTATGAAGATGGTCAACTCGGAGCCACAGATTATAAAAAGGCGTTTAAGTGGTATAAAGCGGCAGCCGAAAGTGGCGATAGAAAAGGCTTATTTAATTTCGCAAATTGCTATCATTTTGGACATGGTGTAAAGAAAAATTACAAGAAGGCATTTACAATTTTCAAGATGCTTGCAGATGAAGGCTATAACGAAGCAGCATTCTATGTTGGCTTGTATGCACAGCAGGGTCTTGGAATGAAGCGTGATTATGATTTGGCACGGAAATATTACAGACTGGGTGTTCTCGAAAGTGATGCGTATTGCTACTGTCAATTGGGTGTTATGTATGCGCTCGGACAGGGGGCGAAAAAGGACGCACATGCGGCATTGGACTATTATATGCAGGCGGCAGAAATGGGAGATGCGTTGTGCTATTGCAATGTCGCGTGGCTATACGAAAGCGGTGAGTTGGGCAAACCTGATTTACGGACGGCAATAAAGTGGTATAAGAAAGGTGCAATTAGGAAAGAAGAACATGCGATAGAAGCACTTAAGCGTTTGAATGTGCCGTTTGAAAAATAAAACAACGGAAGTCTCATATCAGTAAGCACTTTTATGTAGTTAGGAGAAAAAACTATATGGATGCCGGAAAGAGAACCATAAATGATATTTTTACGGGCAGCAAAATGCTTGAAATTCCATTCTTTCAACGTTCTTATGTCTGGAAAGAGAGCGAATGGGAGAGAATGCTCGAAGACATTGAAAATGTATGTGTGACGAAAGAACCTTATTTTATGGGTTCTGTAATTTTGAAACAACAGCTTACGCAAAGCAACAGTACGGTAGGTGATGTGCGCACTGTTATTGATGGACAGCAGCGCCTGACAACGCTTAGCATACTTCTTAAAGTGCTGTGCCTCAAAACGAATGCGCTGCGAAAATTTGACAAACGCTTCCGTCTGGACGATGACAGACCTGTGTTACAGCACAGTTTCAATGATGTCGCATCGTATAACCGTATTATGGATTTGCAGATAATTGAGGAACTTCCTTACAAAGATACGATTACAAGTGCCTATACATATTTTGCTGAGAATTTGGATCCTTTCAAAGTGGATTTTGATGTGATTTGCAGCAAAATTATGTTCGTTGGTATTGATTTGAATTATGATGAGAATGAGCAGCAGATATTTGATACTATAAACTCGCTTGGAGTACGACTAACGACGGCGGAACTTCTAAAAAACTATTTCTTTAGCCGTAATGATTTGGATTTGTACAAAACGCAATGGCGAGATGTTTTTGAAAGGGATGAGGATACCCGCAGCTATTGGGGTCAGGAAATAGTAACAGGCCGCATCAAGAGAACTTTTATAGATTTGTTCTTTTATTCACTGCTGCAAATTCTCGTCCAAGACAGCAAGTATGCGGTAAGGACCGAGGATAAAAGTACTTTTTCCAGAGTTGAATCGTTATTTCCGTCTTACAAAAAGTTTGTTGGGAGTTATCTGAACGGTGATAAGAATTCGCTTTTGAAAGAAATGGTAAAGTATGCAGACGTTTTTCGTAACAAAATTGACGGGAGTGTTGTTGATAAGGAACTACCTAAGAAAGCTGGTATTGAACGAATCAACGTTCTGATTTTTGCACTGGACACAACAACGCTGATACCTTATATTTTGTTCATAGAGCAGAATGTGCAAGATGAGCAGCAAAAGAATGACTTGTATGGATATTTGGAGTCGTATATAATGCGCCGGTTGGTTACGCGGCAAACGACGAAGAATTACAATCAGCTTTTTACAGAAAGACTTATTGCTAACCGTATCATGACAAAGTCCGACTTCATTGTTTATCTGGCAAAGCAGACGGATAAAATCAATTATATGCCGACGAATAGTGAAGTGACAGCTGCATTCCATACATCGGTTTTGACAAACAAGTATGCGGCGGGCACTATTTATTTGCTTGAATCGAAGATTCGGAATGAACAAATGAGTTCGACACAGCTATTAGGTATACGAAAATACAGCCTTGAGCATATGATGCCTAAAAAGTGGCGCAACCATTGGAAATTTAACGGTACTGACGAGCAGGCAACAGAAAGAGATAGGGTACTATTGACGTTGGGAAACCTTGCAATTATTACGCAATCCCTGAATGCGTCTATCAGGGATTCCGAATGGAGCGTTAAACTGGCCGGAAAAGGAACAAAAGAAGGCCTGAAAAAGTACGCAAACGGTATAGAAACCATATCCAAATATCTTGACTACACGGAATGGAATGAAAGCTGTATAAAGGAACGTGCAGACGAATTGGCAAACAAGGCAATTGAGGTATGGAGTTGCCAGTAAAAACGCTAGTAAGGTGACCCCCGATTGACTCCCTTTGCATGGAAAACGAAGCAAATTTGGAAACTATGAGCAAAATACGCTTTCAAAAATGCACGATTCAACATCAGAAAATGCTGGGGAAGAATCCTACGCCCTCGAGTTTGAATAATCCCCATTAACTGACCACCTTCCCGCCGGGACTTTGCCCGGCGGGATTTTTTCGTTGCATGGTGCAGGGGAAAGTTGTACAATAAAAGCAAAAGAACGGTAAAAGGAGAAGAACCATCATGAAAGAAATTCCTATTACTTCATTCCGGAATCTCAAGATCGGTCAGGCTGAGAACACGGCGGCGGGCACAGGCTGCACGGTGTTTCTGCTGGGGCAGGAAGGCGCCCCGGCAGGGCTGGATGTACGCGGCGGCGGGCCTGCCTCCCGCGAAAGCGAACTGCTCAAGCCGCTGGCGGCGGCACAGGTCATCCACGCCATTGTGCTGGCGGGGGGCAGTGCCTTTGGACTGGACGCGGCCGGCGGTGTTATGCGGTATCTTGAGGAGCGCGGCATCGGTTTTGATGTTGGGGTCACAAAGGTGCCGCTGGTCTGCCAGTCGGATCTGTTTGATCTGACCGTGGCAGACGCTCACACCCGCCCGGATGCTGCCATGGCGTATCAGGCCTGTGTGAACGCTGAAATCGGCAACTACCGCGACGGCAGCTATGGCGCGGGCACCGGCGCAACCGTGGGCAAGCTGCTGGGCATGGACCACTGCATGAAGTCCGGCATCGGCAGTTATGCCGTGCAGGTGGGGCCGCTGCAGGTCGGTGCGGTTGTGGCGGTCAATGCGCTGGGCGACATTTACGACTATGAGACGGGCCGCAAGGCCGCAGGTTTGTTGGCGGATGACGGCAGGACCTTCCTCGACTCCGAGCTGCTTGCGCTGCAGAGCATTGAGGTAAAGGAAAATAAATTCGTCGGCAATACAACGATCGGTGTTGTCTTTACGAACGCACGGTTTGACAAATCCCGGCTGTGCAAGATCGCGGGCATGGCACAGGACGGATATGCGCGCGCCATCCGCCCGGTGCATACCACGGCAGACGGGGACAGCATCTACGCTGTTTCGCTGGGCGATGTAGCCGCTGATCAGGATGTCGTGGGGGCGCTGGGGGCGCGTGTGATGGCCAAGGCTATTCTGCGGGCCGTGCAGGCTGCGGAGCCTGCCTATGGCTTCCCGGCGGCCAGCAGCCTGTAAGGCGGAACTGCACAAGCCCTGCACTGCGGGACGGCCGTCAGCAAAGCAGCACCGCTGTAAAATAACACTCCGGGGCGATTGCACCGCCCCGTTTTTTGGCGTATAATATCCCTATAGACATCACCGATCATGGGGAGAACCATTTTACTATGGCGAAGCTGGACGAACAAATCAGGACAATGAAGGGGTATTTTGAGGCCGACTGCGAGGCGGAGGGCAAGCTCTCCCTCGGGCTGGAGGTGGAGCATTTTGTGACACACTCTGACGGCAGAGCGGTCACATTTGCGCAGCTGCAGGCGGCTTTGCGGGATCTGCAGCAGCAGGGGGATGCCCCCGTTATCTCGGAGAGCGAATACCTTGGCTTCCGTGCTCCCGCACTGTCGGCGGTTATCGGCCCGGCCTGCCAGCTGAAGATCACTCTGACGCCCCAGCGGGATGTTCAGGATCTCATGGACAGCTACAACCGGTTTTACCTACAGCTGTGCCTGACGCTGGCTGCCTGCGGTCTGCGCGCGTGGACGGTGGGATACCACCCCACCCAGCGGGCTGAGGTACTGCCGCTGATTCCCCAAAACCGGGCCGAGGCACTGGACCGCTACTTTAAGAACACCGGTGCCTGCGGCGGCCAGATGCTGCGGGCTACCGCAGCAACAAGACTTTCCATTGATTATTTCAGCGAGCAGGACTTTGTGCGCAAAATGCGGGCAGCCAGCCTGCTGACGCCGTTCTTTGTGCTGCTCAGTGACAATGCGCCGGTGTATCAGACAAGCCGCAACAGCGCCTACGGCATATCTGCCCGCGTGCGGCAGGATGTCGACCGCGACCGCTGCGGGGTGATCCCGCATCTGATGGATCTGGATTTCGGCTTTGCCCGCTATGCCGAGACCGTGCTGACCAAGCCGCAGATCGTGGCCTGGCGCACGAACCGCGCCAAGGCGGTAGGCAGCAAGACAGCTCCGGAGTTGTATGGCGCGCACATCACCCGGCGGGAGGCAGCGCAGGTTCTGTCGATGTTTTTCTATGATGTGCGGCTGAAATCAAGAATTGAACTGTGCGCCGCAGATTGTATGCCGCCCCGCTATGTTGCGGCGTATTTGCAGCTTGTCAAGGCGGTGTTCGGCAGCCCGGCAGCGCTGCAGAATGTGCTGCGCCACTATAGCGGCGTTACAACGCTGGATATTGCAGACGCGAAGCGCGCAATCTGTAAGGACGGCTACAATGCACTTGTCTACGGCCGCCCCGCCGGCACCGAGATCGCCTGGCTGCTGATGCAGGCCCGCAGCCGCACGCCCTCGCAGGAGGAGCGCGCCCTGCTCGAGCCTTTTATGACATTGCTGATGAACCGCAAGACGATCCGCGAGGTCGAAAACTACAACGAATAATCCGCCCCGCCGCAGCACATACTCGCCCAAAGGGGGCGTGTGCAGTTGCGGGAAACATCGTATCATGCGGTCATTGCGGAGATGACGGTCCGCGCCCTGTGGGAGATGCAGAATGTGATGGACTGCATCCCCGATGAGCTGTGGGATACCTGCTACGGCGGTGCGCCGCTCTGGCAGCATGTATACCACACGCTGCACCATCTGGATCAGTGGTTCATTAATCCGCGCGACAACGATTTTGTGGAGCCGCCGGTCCACACACCGCACCTGCAGGAGCTTTCGATCTACCCGGCGGCCCATCTGAGCAGGCACGATACGGACGATTATTTTTACACGATCAAGGCGAAGCTGTCTATTTATTTGACTTCGCTCCACGATGAGGACCTGCTGCAGCGACCGGAAAACTGCGAGTGGACGCGGTTTACCCTGATTTTGGCACAATACAGGCACCTGTATATGCACATGGGTATGCTGATGGGCTTTGTACAGGCGGAGACCGGTCTTTGCCCGCGCACCCTGCAGGTCGGGCAGGACCTGCCCCGGCCACCCTACGACCCATATGAATGAGAGGCATCTATGAAAAAAATCTCTGTCGCGGCGCTGGCCGCTTTACTGTTAAGCGGCTGCGCCCGGACTGCAGACCCCACCCCTGTATGGCAGACGGAGCTGCCCGTTACCGGGGTACATATCGAGTTGAGCGGTGCTGAGTTTCTCAGCGATGCGCCGGTCCTGTACGCCCACACGCGGGAGGACTCGGCAAGGAACAACTATCTGGATATGCCCGCCGTGCAGGCGGAGGGGGCGCCGGTCGTGACATTTTACGGTGTCACGGCAGAGGATATAAGCCTTGTCTTTCTTGAGAGCATCGGCGAGTTGTATGTCGATTATGACCGCGTAAAGCCACAGGTTGAGTTGGATTATCGGCTGACACAGGGGGATGACAGCGTGTCCTATCGGCTTGACACAGCCTACAATTTTGAGTTTACCGTAAAAACACAGCAGGGGAGCGATACCCTGCTGGTTGTGAGCAGAAGAAGCGATATTACGGGATAAAAATACCGCCCA
>OHEB01000257.1_pt1 | contig 24698 bp, 38 predicted proteins | sample 1567081 | NCBI WGS metagenome assembly OHEB01 (sample SAMEA3879569, study PRJEB24766) | human gut metagenome | biome: human-associated habitat; feature: feces | place: USA | collected 1985/1987 | reverse complement strand
GGCAGCTCGGGCAACTCCGCCAAGATCGGCAGCTCGGGCTACTCCGCCAAGATCGATAGTACCGGCGTCGACTCCGTGATCTGCTGCGCAGGTCATGGCTGTACGGTAAAAGCAAAAATCGGGAGTTGGATCACGCTTGCGGAGTGGGAATGTTCCGAAGAAAAGGGCCGATCCGTTCCGCGCTGCGTGAAGACGGAATACGTCGACGGCGAGAAGATTAAGGCCGATACCTGGTATCAGCTGGAAAACGGCGAATTTGTGGAGGTAAACAGATGAAGCTTACGGAAAAGCTGATCGCCATTCAGGCGCAGCTGAAAGCGCCAAAGGACAAGACCAACAACTTTGGCGGCTACAAATACCGCTCCTGCGAGAGCATTTTGGAGGCTGTAAAGCCCCTGCTGCAGGCGCAGGGCTGCATCCTGACGATCTCGGACGAGATTGTAGAGAGTGGTAACCGGATCTATGTCAAGGCAAAGGCGACTCTGTCCGACGGCGAGGGCGAATACACCACGTTCGGTTTCGCCCGGGAGCCGGAGAGCAAGAAGGGCATGGACGAACCGCAGGTGACCGGCACGGCCAGCTCCTACGCCAGAAAGTACGCATTGAACGGCTTGTTCGCCATCGACGATACGAAGGATGCCGATACGGACCAATATGCCAGAGAAACTGGGAGAGCGTCCGGGCGGAAACCGCCCGCTGCTGCGAAACCCGCCGAGGCTGCAAAGAAGCCGGAGATGCTCTTTAAGTGTTCCGCATGCGGGAAAGAGATCACCGGCGAGACGATCAACGGACATGCTTACTCTGCAATGAGCATTGCGGAGCAGACAACAAAAAAGTTTGGGCGCTGCTTCTGCTGGGGCTGCGCACAGAAACAGGGAAAGGGGAATACATAAATGCTGAACGAAGTGATCTTGATGGGCCGCCTGACGCGTGACCCGGATGTCCGCATGACGCAGAACGGAACCACTGCTGCGAACTTTGCGCTGGCCTGTGAGCGCGACTATGCACCGCAGGGGCAGGACCGGGAGACTGATTTCTTCGATATTGTCGCGTTCAGAAATACCGCCGATTTCGTCGGCCAGTATTTTTCCAAAGGGCAGCTCGTGGCAGTCAAAGGCCGTCTGCAGCAGCGCGACTGGACAGACAAGCAGGGCAATAAACGCCGCACGACTGAGATCCTTGCAGACCGGTGCTATTTTGCCGAAAAGCGGCAGGACAGAGATGCTTCTAGTGGAGGCTTCCAGCAGATTCCAGACTCGACCCCGGTACCGTTCGAAGACCCCGATGACGACAAGCTGCCGTTCTGAGGGCTGAAACATGCCGAACAGAATTATTCGGGAAAGCATCTGCACAAGCGATAGCGTCGACAAACTCTCGTGGTTTGAAGAAGTTCTGTTTTATCGGCTCATTGTAAACTGTGATGATTTCGGACGCTTTGACGGAAGAGCGGCGGTAGTGAAAAACCGCCTCTTCCCGCTGAAAGAAAACCTCACGCTCAAAACTGTAGAAAATGCTCTTCATGGGCTGGCGAGTGCTGGATTGATTGCTCTGTATGTGTTTGAGGGCAAGCGCTTCCTTTACCTACCAACATGGGGCAAGTATCAGACGCAGCGTGCGAAGGTAAGCAAATTCCCGTCGCCTGATGAAGGGAAACAAGCGGATGAAATCATTTGCAAGCAAATGCTTGCAGATGTTCCCGTATTCGAGAATCGAGAATCGAGAATCGAATTCGCTATTCGAGATGCGGAAGATAGCGCGGAGCCGCAAGCGGCATCCACGCCGCCAGCAATCTCTCTACCGCTGAATGATGGAACGGAATATTCCGTTTCCGTGGAGCAATGCCAGGAATGGGCGGGCTTGTACCCTGCTGTCGACGTGATACAGCAGCTGCGGAACATGAGGGGCTGGTTGGATGCCAATCCGGCCAAACGGAAAACAAAGCGCGGGATCAATGCGTTTATTGTCCGCTGGCTGGCAAAAGAACAGGACAAGGGCGGAACACAGCCTGCACAGTACAGCCGCGCTGCAAAGCCCGGCTACGGTGTGCAGGGGCACCATGACCCGCTGAATCCGCTGGAAGAGGCTGCTGTCAACCGGCTGTTCGAGAAACCGCCGAAGGGCGCGGAGAAAATGCGGCACGGCGTGCAGAACCACGGAGACGACCTGACGGCGTTCCAGATGGCAGCGGTCGAACGGATGCTTGCGGAAAACGAGGAGGATAAGACATGAAAATGCTGGGAAAACTGGCGAGATCACTGGCAGCACGCTATGTCTGCCAGAACTGCGAGAAGGAAAAAGAACGAAGGGCCGTGGCGCATAATGCCACGAAATGTCTGGAACGCAACAGCCTTTTGGCCGAAAGCAATCAGGCCGCGTCCATCGAGATCCACCGCCTCGAAAAAGCGCTGGCGAAAGCAGAGCTGGAACGCGATGTTGCACGGGAAATGCTGATCGAGAGAAGCACGCCGGACACCCGGCCGGGGGCGCTGGTATGAGGTTTGTGTGCGACGCCTGCCAGGATATCACGAACATTGAGGCCAACCGGATGGAGATCCAGGGCGACAAGCTGATGGTGTACAGCCGCGGGCGGCTGGTCTACGTTGCGGATCTCGGCCAGATCATGCTGGCGAAGCTTACGCCGGGGAGGGAGGAAAAACCATGACAGACAAGGAAATCGTGCGGGCGCTGCGGTGTTGCGCAGACCATAGCTGCAGCGCCAAGTGTCCGGCATTTCCCGCCGGGCTGGATTGCAGAGAAGAAATGCACAAAGAGGTGCTTGCTCTGATCGAGCGCCTGACCGCCGAGAATGCGGCGCTGCGGGAGAAGGTGCCACAGTGGATCAGCGTGGAGGATAGGCTGCCGGAGGTTTGGAAAGACGAAGACGGCGTACTTGTAAATTACATGATTTACACCCCAGAGTTTGGCGCAGATATTGGCAACTACCACGCAAAGGCAAAAAGATGGCTGTGCATGGCAATTCCGTGCACCGTCACCCACTGGATGCCGCTGCCGGAAGCGCCGGAGGAGAATAATGCCACCTAAAGAAAATCCTGAAAGAGCCTGTGAAGAGTGCATCCATTTTTTTGCGTGCTCCAGACAATGCGGCGAGCCGATGGCACAGCGTAGCGCCACTGGCTGTGAGTGCTACGAGACGATTAAAAGCAGTATGGCGTATTATGTCGGGGCACTGGATGGAGCCAAAGGCAAAATTCCCAAATCGCCTCCGCGAGCTTGCCGAGGCCGACAAGGACGGGCGCGTGGTGGTGCTGCCGCCTGAGGAAAGAACGTTAGATTTTCCAGCAAAATACACTGAAATACGCGCATTGTACCATTTTTGCGTCGATCTTGGAATCAAATGCACGATAGAGCACCTGTACGACGGCTATGCAGTGCGTTTCCCGGACGGAAGTGACTTCGCACAGCATCATGGCACATATGGTGGGACGGAAGGATGCGTTGAACCGGCTATCGGGGACTCCGAATTTGACTATACTGCAGTCGGCTTGAACTTAGCGAAGGAGCTCGTGAAGAAACACAAAGGCAAATTGGAGGCCAACCATGCCTGACGAATACATCAGCTGCGAGGCGGCACTGAAATACATAAAATCGGAGCAATGCAGAACGTGCTCGGACATTGGGATGTGCGGGAATTGCGCCGTACTCGTTGCAGTAAAACTACTTGAAAAAGTGCCCGCCGCCGACGTTGCGGAGGTGGTGCGGTGCAAGGACTGTATTTACAGGATCGAAGGCCGGTGTTTTTCCCGCATGTCCTTTCTCAACGCTCCTGCAGTCGAGCCGGACAATTTTTGCAGTTGGGGCGCTACAGAATGAGCGGGCTGCGGTTTGCTCGTGGGAGCGCGAAAGGAGGAAAGCTGATGCAGGATTGCTGTTTTACATGCAAAAATCTGGAATACAGAAAGAACTACGTTTACCCGTATCGGTGCTTGCTAAATAAGGCAGAACGGTTCTCAGAGGATGAATGTCTCAGACGGGTAATGGAAGTCTATAAGTGCGACAAGTACGAGGAAGGAGATTTGAATGTTTGGAAGAGCAAAATTGAGAGCTGAAATTGTGCGGCTACAATACCGTGTGGCTGAACTTGAAGAAAGGTTATGCCCGTGTGAGGAACACGATTGGAAAGAGATTGGGTATAAATTGTCCTTCGGCGATTTTGACGTTTCACGGATATGTACCTATAAATGCAGGAAATGCGGCAAAATCGTCACAAGAGATGAGGATTAGAGGATGAACACTAAAATTTTGAAAATCAAGGGCGATTGGCAGGAGGTCGTGGACACCTGCCGCGCCACTTCCGGAAAAGGGCCGCTCGGGCATGAGCCAAGCAAGAAGTTCAAGCGGCGGATCCTGATCGCTGAGCACTCGCCCATCCGCCGGATCTCGGTATCGTGGATATGGGAGGGGGTCAAAAGCTGGATCGCTACGCACTGGAGCCGCCATAAGTGGGAATGCTTCATTTCCACGCAGCGGACAGATCGGACAGGCACACCGCGGGACAAGCTCCCGCAGGACGCGCCGGTGATCTTCGAGGGTGAGGCAAATGTGCAAGCTCTGATCGACACCATGCGCAAACGTTTGTGCTGCCAGGCGGACCGCGAGACACGGGCGTACGCCTCGGACCTCAAAGCAACATTGCATATCAAGCAGCCGGAGATCTCCGATGTGCTTGTGCCGAACTGTGTATATCGCTGCGGCTGCCCGGAATTGGAATCGTGTGACCTTTTTAAAACATGGCAGATGAGCTGCGCGGATATCGCAAGCACGGATATCCAGAAACGGTATGATGCGTACAATACGATATTCTGGGCTGTGAGAGGGGAGGTATTCGATGGGCGTGATTCTGGCGATTGACCCCGGCAATATGCAATCCGGCTATGTAATCGTAGAGCACGACGGCGAGGAGATCCGCCGCGTGCTGGATGCCGGGAAGATCGAGAACTGCAAAATGCTGCGGCTGCTGGAGCAGAAACTTCGGTGGAACTGTCAGCAAGTTGTAATCGAAATGATAGCCGGTATGGGCATGACAGTCGGGCAGGAAGTGTTCGACACCTGTGTCTGGATCGGCCGGTTCTGGCAAATCGTGCTGTGGGAAACAGGCTATGAGCCGACGCGGATATTCCGCCGGGAAGAAAAGCTTGATCTGTGCGGATCGTTATCTGCCAAAGATGCAAACATCCGTCAAGCCCTCGTCGACCGCTACGCGCCCGGCCAGCCGAACTACGGCAAGGGAACAAAGAAGAACCCCGGTTTCTTCTACGGTTTCTCGGCAGACATGTGGGCAGCTATGGCCGTTGCAACCACATATTTTGATAAGTACATCAAGGGGGTAAAGCTGTAATGGCAAATATCACGGCGACCTGCCCGGTTTGTGGGAAAATATTCACCCGGCCCTGCAAGCCACGCGCGGATGAGCGGTATCTTTGCAGCCGGGCGTGTGCCGGGGCATGGCGCAAGCTGCATCCAATCTGCACGGGCAAGCGGCGAGATCGCGCATGGGATGAGGTACGGATCCAGATCACGGCGATCATCCCGGTCTATCCCACCATGCGCCCGCGTATGGGCGAAGTGTACGACGCGGAAAAATATGAATACGTCAGCAGCATGCCCGGTTATGTTGTGCGCGTCGGTGACAAACGAATCTGCGTGAGGGTGGACGAATGCAGGGAGATTCAAGAATCAGCCCATATTCCGCTCCGTGCGGCGATTGCCCCGAGAAAGGCTGCGGGGCAAAGCATACGACCTGCGAGGCGTACATAGCGTTCCGCAAGGCTGCGGACGAGTACAACAAAAGCAAGGTAGAGCGCATAGAGCGCGGGATGGAAACAAGCGGCAAGTCCGCCAGAGCGCGGAAATACGATCGGGCAAAACGCGAAGGGAGGGTACACTATTGATGGATAAATATTGGGGTAAAGCGAAGGACGGGCGGTATATTTGCCCCGTGTGTAATGAGAAGTTTGACGAGGATCTGCTTTCAACTGGTAAATGCCCGAATTGTGGATTCCACGAGCAAGGCGGCCTCAAGCCCAAAATCAAGGGGGCAAAGTACGACGATGGGAAGCCGAGGCCGTCGCTCGTGCCGGTGGCGGCTATCGAGGCGATCATGCAGGTGCGGGAGTTTGGTAAGGCAAAATACGCCGATGCAGAGGACTGGCGCAAGGTACCGCGTGAGAAGTGGCTGGACGCCCTTCTGCGCCACGTTCTGCATATCTGGGATAATCCGCTGGCGCTCGACTATGAGAGCGGCTTACCGGCTCTGTGGCATGTTATAACTAATGCTGCGTTTCTGTGCGCGGCGTACAAAGATGAACTGGACAAGGCGCGCGGGGAATGGGCAAAGGATGTGCTGGACAAAAAGGCAGTTGATGGGTGCAAGAACTCACAATGTGCGTATTTCTCTACCACATGCGGGTGTATCCGGTATAATGATGTAAGCCGCTGAAAGAAGAGAAAGGACGTGCGCCGTGAGTAAGCCGCGCTACGGCTGGTGGCCATATGCAAAGTGGATGATCCGCAATTATAAGGGCGGCGGGCTGATGACGAAGGCCGAGCGCGCTGCCGTTGAGGAGGCAATCTCGGAGACGGAACAGCTCGTTGACGGCGCGGAGCGACTCCGGATCATAGACTTGGTTCTTTGGAAGCGGACGCACACGCTGCAGGGGGCCGCGCTAGCGTGCTACGTCTCGGAGCGTACTGCGCAGGAGTGGCACAGGCAATTTATTCGCCTTGTGGGGCAAAAAAGAGGGCTTTTATGAAAAAGTCTGCGTCCCAGAGCCAAATTTAACATTTACTATAAGGGCGTAGAGATCAACTCTACGCCCTTTTTCATCGGCACCGCAGCGTTCTGCGGAAACCTCCTCCTCCTGTTCTCGTGTTCTCCGGTGTGAATAAATATATTTATTCACACACGGAGAAACGAGAACGAAAGAATGAGGCAGAAAGGAGCGGCTATGGCGAGTTTGCACGCCCTTGCACACAAGCTGCAAACAGCGCTCTTGTACAACGGAATCAAAATAAAAATCAATCAAATGCAGACCTATTCCGCGAAAAATGACAGGATGGTGACGAAATACATGGTTTACGAATATCGACCTGATGAAAAGCCGAAGAACGTCACTCTGCTGGAAACGCACCAGATTGCGGATGTGGTGAAGCTGCTGGCCGGACTTTACAGCGATGGCGGATGAAAAGCTTACGCCGAAGCAGAAACGATTCTGCGAAGAATATCTGAAATCCGGGAACGCGACAGAAGCAGCGAAAAAGGCCGGGTACAAAGAAACATCATGCAGAGTGATTGCGGCAGAAAACCTATCAAAACCAGCTATTTCTGCTTATATAAAGCGCAGGCTGGACGAACAGGAAGCGGCGCAGGTCGCGGATTCCAACGAAATTCTGAAATTTTACACTGCGGTCATGCGCGGGGAGGTCAAAGACCAGTTCGGCATGGACGCATCGCTGTCCGACCGGCTGAAAGCCGGTGACAGTCTTATGAAACGCTACGCAGCTGCTTCCGACCGCAACAGGACGACAATGGAGAAGCTTGACTCGATGCTGAAGGAGTTCCAAGATGCTGTTAAGTCCGAAACAACGTGAATTTGTAAAATACGGGACGCATCGATGGAACTTCAAGGGCGGAGCCACCAGAAGTGGGAAGACTTACCTCGATTTTCGATGGATCATACCGATCCGGATTCGTGAGCGAATCGGAAAAGATGGTCTGGCCGTCATTCTCGGCGTAACAAAATCCACGATTGAGCGAAATGTGCTGGAGCCGATGCGGAACATTTACGGGGACGAGCTTGTCGGCACGATCTCAAGCGACAATACGGCATGGATATTCGGAGAGAAATGTTACTGCCTCGGCGCCGAGAAGGTTTCCCAAGTTTCCAAGATTCGCGGCGCGTCGATTAAATATTGCTATGGGGACGAAGTAGCTGACTGGTCGGAAGAAGTATTCGCGCTGTTGAAAAGCCGCCTTGACAAAGAATACTCCTGTTTCGATGGGACATACAATCCGCAGTATCCGAACCACTGGCTGAAAAGATTCTTGGACAGTGACGCGGACATTTTCAGCCAAACATACACGATAGACGATAACCCCTTTTTGCCGTCTGCGTTTGTAGAAAATCTGAAACGCGAGTACGAAGGAACCGTTTACTATGATCGCTACATCCGCGGGATCTGGGTAGCCGCGGAGGGTATTGTTTACAAGGACTTTGCCAACGACACAGAAAAGTATCTGATCGATGATCCTACAAAATGGGCGGAAGAAAACGATACAACGTTCTCTGTTATTTCCATTGGCGTTGACTTCGGTGGAACGAAGTCTGCAACGAAATTTCAAGCTACCGGGATTACAAAAGATTTCCGGGTTGTGGCGTTGGAAGAAGAATACATCAAAAACGAAGAAATTGACCCAGATGCGTTAAACCGGCGTTTTGCTACGTTCTGTCAACTGATAACATCAAAGTATGGTTACAGCCAGACACGAGCGGATAGCGCGGAAACGGTGCTTATACGAGGTCTAGATCACACGGCACAAAAACTCCGGCTGGGCACCCAAGTCAAGAACGCGCTGAAAATGCAGATCACGGACAGAATCAGGATTGTCGTGCTTCTGATGAAGCAAGGCAGGCTCAAGGTTTCGCGGAACTGCCCGCATTTGATCGATGCGTTCCAATCAGCAATTTATGACCCGGATAAGTTCGAGGACGAGCGTCTTGACGATGGGACATCCGATATTGATAGCCTCGATGCGTTTGAGTACAGTATAGAGCCTTATTACAAAGACCTGGAACGCGCCGGGCACATGATGGGACGGTGAAAGGATCTTGGGTTTGACACGGTCGACAATAAATTCTATTCTCTGATCGACCTGTGGGCCGCATGGTATAAGGGAAACGTTGAAGATTTCCACAGCTATACGGTGTGGAATGGAATTGAAGAGCTGGAGTGCCACCGGTATTCGGTGGGAATGGGAAAGAAAGTCTGCGAGGACTGGGCCAACCTCTTAATGAACGAGCGAGTCAACATCACGCTTGAAGGCAAACAGGAACAGGAATTTATCGATACTGTTTTTGCCGATAACAACTGGGAGGTCAAGGCTAACGAATCGCAGGAGCGCAAAGCGGCAGTAGGAACCGTCGCGTATGTGCCGGTGATGGAAGGCATGGGAATTAACCCAGATACAGCAGAAATCATTGACTCTGGCCGCATTCGCATCAACTACGTCAGCGCCTTGAACATCTACCCGCTGACGTGGGATAACGGCGTTATCCGCGAGTGTGCGTTCGCATCCACTCGGAAGGTCGATGAAACAGAATATACTTACATCCAGGTGCACCGGCTGCGCAACGGCGAGTATGACATTGAGAACCATCTGTATGATGCGGAGGAAGTACCGCTGGCCAGCGTGAAAGGGTTTGAGACAATTCCTCCGGTGATTCATACCGGCAGCGACAAGCCGCAGTTTGTGATTGACCGGCTGAACATTGCAAACTCTGACGAAAACAACCCGCTTGGCGTGGCTGCGTTTGCCCACGCCATCGACCAGCTTAAGAGCGTTGACATCACCTATGATAGCTATGTGAACGAATTTGTGTTGGGCAAGAAGCGCATTGTGGTGCAGCCGGAGGCAACCCAGAGCATTGATGGTCGGCCAGTGTTTGATAAGCGTGAGACCGTTTATTATGTACTTCCGGAGGACAGAGGCGGCAACGGCAACATCTTGCAGCAGGTCGATATGTCGCTACGGACGGCGGAGTTTAACACCGGCATGCAAGATATGTTGAACATCCTGTCCAGCAAGTGCGGTTTTGGTGAGAACCATTACAAATTCAACCAGGGCAGCATCGCAACTGCCACGCAGGTCATCAGCGAGAACAGCACCCTGTTCCGCACGGTCAAAAAACATGAAATTGTGCTTGAACGGGCAATCACAGAGTTGTGCCGGAGCTTGCTCCGCATGGGAAATCGGTACATGGGCGCATCCCTCAATGAGGACGTCCAGATCTCCATTGACTTTGACGATTCCATCATTGAGGACAAGGGCCAGGACTTTAACCGTGACGTGCAGCTTCTTAACGCTGGCATCATGAACGATTGGGAGTTCCGTATGCGCTGGATGAACGAGGACGAGGCGACCGCAAAGGCGGCGCTGCCGAAGATGCAGGACATGACGACCGAGGAAGAAACGGAGGTAGAGTAATGGGCGGTAGAGGTGGAGCAGGTGGCGGCATTGGAGCCGGAGAACCTGGGCGTGGTCGCGGTATGAGCCTTGCACGGTTTTTGTCACAGCAGGATATTAACCGAGCAAACGCTGCGTCTGTCACTGATATGGGCGATATTATCAGGCGCACATTTGAGCGCAACGCTGCTGAAATCAATGGGCTTGAGCTGTCGGACGCTGAAAAGAAAGACGCAGTAAAGCAGATGGCAACTCTCGCAACAACGGCGCTCAAAACGGCGGCAGGAGCAGTCAATCCTTATGCAAGCGGGCCTGCGCGCCTGACAACGGCGCAGAAAACAGGAAGCGCCGCAGACAGAGCCGCAAGAGCGCGCGGTGAAATGGATAGCTACATGCGAAAATTGCGTGACCAGTCCAATAAAAACCGCAAAGCAGCAGAAAACAAGGCGTTTTCCAATGCCTTTGTAACAGCGCAAAAGTCCGGCGCGTTGGAAGTTACGGTAAACGGCAAGAAATACCGCAGGGCTAACAAGCGCAGCGGTACATGGCGTCCGGTATGATTAACTTTGAAAATCTCGAAAAGTTCACATTCCCCGGCGTGGGCAAGTACGATATTCCGCAGATTGAGCCGGTCAAGGCATACCCACAAGGTGATTTTATCCCCGTGAATTACCATTACACCGCGAAAGACACGAAAAGCAAGATCGTGCATTTCTTTGTGGACGATTATCAATTCATTCGATATTGGAATACGCCTGACAAGTACATTCCGCAACTGTCGCGGTTTGCGGCGGTGTGCGCACCGGACTTTTCTACCTACACAGATATGCCGCTGGCGATGCAGATATACAACCATTACCGTAAGCATTGGTTGGCGGCGTACTGGCAGCTCCACGGCATGACAGTTTATCCAACAATCTCATGGAGCGACGAGCAGAGCTATGATTGGTGCTTTGATGGCGAGCCAGTTGGCGGAATAGTTGCGGTTAGTTCGGTAGGCACACAGCAGAACAAAGAAAGCAAACGCCTGTTCTTGCGTGGTTATGAGGAAATGATGAAACGGCTATCGCCGGAATGGGTGATATTCTACGGAAAAGTGCCGGAAGAATGCGACTGGAATGTAATCCGCGTGAAGCCGCATTATGACGAGATTGTGAAACGGAGGAAAGCAAATGAAATATCCGTTTCAGCCGGAAGTTCTTGACGCACTCCCGGAAGAACTGGCAGAGCTGTTCCGGTCTCTTGAAGATACTCTACTTGACGAGATATGCAGCCGCTTGAAACTGGCAGACCAGCTCAACGAGGTCACAGTACAGGATATTCGGGCGCTGCGGTCCCACGGCCTCGACCTAAAAGAAATCAAGAAAGCAATCCGCAAGACCGCTGGCATCAGCGAAAAAAAGCTGAAAGAGTTGCTTGACGATGTGGTAGAGCGGAATCAGAAGTATTACACCGACCTTATCGACCTTACCCATATAACGAAGCCGGAAACGCTGGTGAGCATTGAGGACACCTGGGCAATATACGAGCAGACGAAGCAGACCATGCGCAACCTTACGCGGTCTATGGGGTTTCTGGTTGATGCTGGTAGAACGATGCTCCCACCTGCCAAAGCGTACCAGTGGGCTTTGGATAATGCCACGATGCAAATCCAGAGCGGCGCTATCAGCTACAATCAGGCTATCAAATCGTCGGTGCAGCAGCTTGCGGGTGGTCTGAAAGTCGTGAACTACGAAAGCGGACACGTCGACCACATCGACGTTGCTGTTCGGAGAGCTGTCATGACCGGCGTGAATCAGATCTGCGACCAGTACACGAACCAAAGCGCAGAGTACCTTGAGACGAGATACTTTGAAGTGTCTGCGCACTCTGGGGCGCGTGACAAGCCGGGTACGTCGCCGTGGTCAAGCCACAAAGACTGGCAAGGGAAAGTCTATTACCAGAGCGAAAGCGGCGAACCTGACCCGCTGGGGCTTTACGATGACCTTGTGGAAACGACCGGTTACGGATATGTTGACGGTCTGACAGGAGCAAACTGTCGGCATCACAAATACCCATATGTTCCGGGAGTTTCGGAGCGGACTTACACCGATGAACAGCTTGAGCATATCGACGATGGTCTTGGCTGCACGTTTGACGGAAAGACTTACACAGCCTATGAAGCGACGCAGATGCAACGCCGCATAGAGCGGCAAATCCGCGCGCAGAAGAAGCTTAGAAACGCATACAAAGAAGCTGGGCTTTCCGAGGACGTGACCGCCGCGAACATAAAGCTTCGGCGGCTAAACGCAGAATATAGCAGGTTCAGCAAGGCGGCAGGATTGCCGGAGCAACCAGAAAGGACAAAAGTTTTCTACAAATAATTTACAGGTAAAACCCGCGAAGCACTGCGGTTTTTATACAATCTATCGCCGCGATGAACTGCGGACAAAGGAAAGGAAGATAGAAATGGCATTGACCAGAAAATTACTGAAAGGCATGGGACTCACCGACGAACAGGTGGACACCATCATTGAAGCACATACCGATACCGTAGACGGCTTGAAGGCTGATGTCAGCAAGTACAAGTCTGATGCGGAGAAACTGCCCGACGTTCAAAAGCAGTTGGACGACCTCAAGGCGGCGGGCGATGGCGGATATAAATCCGGCATTACAGCAAAGGAAAGCAAGGCGGCAAAGGAAAAGGCTGTTCGGGCTTACTTTGAGAGCAAAAATATCACAGGCGCAAATCTCGATCTTGCCATGCGCGGCTGCGGTGAGGAAATGACCGCATTGGAGATGGACGGTGAGAAAATCAAGGACACAAAGAGCCTTGATGCACTTATCGAAGGAACTTACAAGGGGCTTGTCTCCAAACCTTCTGTCCGTGTGGACATGGGCGCACGGCTCAGCGACGGCGGCAAGGCGATGACGAAAGACGAGATCATGCAAATCACTGACAGAGCGGAGCGGCGCACTGCAATCGCCGCAAATATGGATTTGTTTAGAAAGGAAGAATAAAAATGGCTGTTGATCCTAAGCTGATTAAAAAAGCTGATCTTGCGCGAGTTCGCGAGATCGAATTTACCGAAATGTTCGGCTATTCCATCAAGAAGCTGATGGAGGCTCTTGGCGTTACCCGCAAAATCGCAAAGCAGGCTGGCACCGTGCTCAAGAGCTACAAGGCTACCGGCACGCTGGAAGATGGTGCTGTGGCGGAAGGTGAAACCATTCCCCTGAGCAAGTACAAAACGGAGCCCGTGAACTATCAGGAGATCACGCTCAAGAAGTGGAGAAAGGCAACGTCTGCGGAGGCTATCACTGACCGTGGCTACGATCAGGCGGTGGAAATGACCACAGACGAAATGCTCAAGGACGTGCAGAAGGGCATCCGGAAGGACTTTTTTACGTTCCTCGCCACCGGCACAGGAGCGGCAACGGGCGCGACCTTCCAGGCTACCCTTGCGCAGGCGTGGGGGCAGTTGCAGGTTCTGTTCGAGGACGACGAGATCGGTGCGGTTTATTTCCTGAACCCTCTGGATGTGGCAGACTACCTCGCAACGGCGAACATTACCTTGCAGACCGCTTTCGGAATGACCTACGTGGAGAATTTCCTCGGTCTTGGCACTGTAATCTTCAATTCCAGTGTTCCGAAGGGTAAGATCTACGCTACGGCGAAGGACAACATTGTTCTGTATTATATCCCCGTGAACGGCGCAGATCTTGGCGAAGTGTTTGACTTCACCACCGACGCAACCGGCTATATCGGCATCCATGAGGAGCCGGACTACACCAACATGACCGCCTCCGATACCGTTATCAACGGTATGGCGCTGTTTGCAGAGCGTATGGACGGCATCGTAGTCGGCACGATCTCGTCGGGGGGTTAAATGAACTGTTGAGAGCGCCTGCCTCTGAACCGCCCACGTTTTCCGGCATGACGAAAGCGCAGCTTCTTGATTATGCTGAGGAAAACGGGGTGGAAGGGGTCAACAGTTCCATGAAAAAGGCTGAAATTCTGGCTGTTCTGGAAGGGGTGGAGTGATGATCTACGCTGATTATGAATACTACTGCGGCACTTACATGGGAACTGTAGACGCGGATAGTTTTTGCAGATTGGCGACACGCGCCAGTTCCTTCCTCGACTACTACACGCAAAACCGAGTAAAGAATTTTGCGGAGCTGGATGCTGTAAAAATGTGCTGCTGTGCATTAGTCGACCAATATATGCTGATCGACACGGCACAGGAGCTTGCCAGAAAGAATGTGTCCGCCGGGCTTGCATCTGACGAAGGAGAATTGCAGAGCGAGACTGTAGGCGGCTATTCCCGGACGTTTCGCAGCGGCGGCGATTCTTCCGTAGCTGCATTGAAAGCGGCTTCGGAGGCGAAGAACGCACTTGCAAGCGTAGCGCGTGAATATCTGGCCCATACCGGGCTTCTCTACAGAGGCAGGTGTTTTGCATGTACGCCCCACACACTGTAACCATCTACAACGTCACGCAGGAGCAAGACCAGGATTTCAAGGACACGCAGAAGCGCTATATCACAGTGATTCGCGGCGTAATGCTCCAAGCGTCGAAAGCTGCTAACGTCCGCGCGAGCGGGCTTGAAGGAGCAGATGCGGTGAATCTGTACATTCCGTTCTCTGCGGCTGCTGTAGACGGCGTGACAGGTGCGGAAAAGCGCTACGTCGGTCCGCAGGAGTTCTGGCGCGCAACTGATAAAAGCAAAATCTGGACGCTATCTACGGACGGTAACGGCGGCACAACATTCTTTGTGAAGGGCGAAGTAGTCGAGCCGGACAAGACGGAAGAACAGATCGAGATGCTGTACGATGATGTGTACAAAGTGACAAAGGTGGACATGAAGGACTTCGGCAGTCCTTCTATGCAGCACTGGCAGGTCGGAGGCTCGTAATGCTGAAATTCAGCGTAAAGGCAGACGGATTTGACGCGCTGCAGGAAAAGCTCGCGCAGGCCTGCACCAAAGCAGAGCATATTGTTGCAACGCAGGTGCGGAAGGACACAAGCCCATATGTGCCGTTCCTGACGGGCTCTCTCGACCAGAGAACAATGGTGGACGGCAATGCGATCATCTATCCGGGGCCGTATGCACGGTTTTTGTATTACGGGAAAGTTATGGTTGACCCGGAGACGGGCAGCACATACGCACCGAAGGGTGGGACGAAGGTTCTGACAGACAAAAACCTTGTGTTCACGACATCCGGACACGCGCAGGCACAATCGCACTGGTTCGAGGCTTCAAAGGCTGAGAACCTTGATAAATGGATCCGCGTTGCGGACAAGGCGGTGAAACATGGACTCTGAAAAACAGAAAAAGTTGGTGTCAGCGGAAGAAGAACAGGATATCGCCCGAAAGATGATGGTCTGGGCGAACTCCTTTTCTGACGACGATATGCCAGCCGCGACGATCAACTATGAATTTCTCGCCGCAGATTCCGCGAGCATGGCGCTTTCTGCTATTCAGGGCGCGTACATCACACGGAAATACCTGCTTGGCGGGCATGAAGCAGAATACCAATTTAAGATCATCGCCCGTATCATCCCCGGCAGCAGCAACGATAAGCGCCTAAAATGCGACGCCATGCTGAACCGCTTCGGAGACTGGGCTATGCAAAATTATCCGTCTTTGGGCGATGGCATGCGCGTCCGGAGCGTGGAAGCGTCCAGCCGTGCGGCTCTGTTCGCCCGGTACGATGACGGAACAGAAGACCATCAGATACTTATGAAACTGACATATGAGGTGATTTAATTATGGCAGACATGACCTTTAATACCACTGCTGGCCAGACCATTGACCGCGAATTGCTGATCGCATACCTGAATACCGGCGAGGCGTCTACGCCTGTCTGGTCTCCGTTCGGCAAGCGCGTCACGGATTCCAGCATGGAGTACGATTGGCAGGAGGATTCCAGTAAGGATATCCTCGGCACTACAAGAACCACCATGAAGAAGCCCATCATCACGCAGAGCTTTGACCCGTGCGAGCTGGACGCAGGCGACGCGGCGCTCGTCAAGCTGTGGAACCTGGCGGTCAAAGACCAGGACGCAGCAGCACTGGCGAATCAGGACGTTCTCATCGTTCATTTTTACGCAGGAACGGCCAAGACGGCAGTCTTTGCGGAGCGTTACGACGGCACAATGGTAAAGCCCGCAAGCCTCGGCGGTGAGGGTGGCGGCTTCGTCGGTATGCCGTTCGACGTGACGCTGGGCGGCACGCGCACGACCGGCACGGCTGCGGTCGGCAGCAACGGTGCAGTTACGTTCACGGCTGATTCTGCTGCGTAAGGAGGGGCTATAAATGGCAGATATCAGATTTGATACTGGTGTACAGTCCTTCCAAATTAACGGCGGCGTGAGTGTAGAGTTCAACCCTACGGACAGCGAATTTGCGAAAAAGCTGTTTTCGCTGTTCGAAGAGTTGGAATCCAGACAGCATGAATACGCAAAACGCGCCGAAAACGAGACGGACCCGAAAAAAATTCTCGATTTGGCAGATCAGTTCGACGCGGAGATTCGCGAAAAAATCGACGGAATTTTTGGAAAGCCGATTTGTACTGAAGTGTTCAGGACAAACGTAATGGCGCTTGCAAATGGTCTGCCGGTATGGGCGAATCTTATGCTTGCTGTCATCGACGAGATGGACGCTGGTTTCGATCTCGAAAAAACCAGACTGAGCCCAAGAGTAAAACAGTATACGGACAGATGGGCGAAAAGAAAGCGCTGATCTACGCGCTCCCGACGTCAGTCGAGGTAAACGGCAAAACATATCAGATTGAATCAGATTATAGAGCGGTGCTGGATATCCTCGCCGCTCTTTCTGATAAAGATTTGACGGAAGAGGAGCGCACCATTGCCGCCCTTGAGATATTCTACCCTGACTTTGACGATATTCCGCTTTCAGATTATGAGGAAGCGCTGCGGAAATGTTTCAGGTTTATTGACCACGAGCAAGACAAAAAGGAGCAAAAAAAGCAGCCGACGTTGATGTCGTGGGAGCAGGACTTTGAGATGATTGTCGCGCCCATCAACAGAATTGCAGGATTTGAAATCCGCGCACTGGAATATCTGCACTGGTACACTTTTTTGTCCTATTATCAGGAAATTGGGGACTGCCTGTTTGCCCATGTGGTAAGTATCCGGGATAAGAAATCTCGCGGGAAGCCTCTTGACAAGCAGGAACGAGAGTTCTACAGGCGAAACCGTGAAATTATTGATTTGAAAACGAATTACACAGACGCAGAAAAGGATATTCTGGCAGCGTGGGGTGTCTCAAAATAAGGTGGTGAGAAAATGGCGGATGGGAAAATCGTTGTGCAGGCGGAAGTTGATGCAAAAAAAGCACAGCGGGAGCTTGATAAACTTACGGCAAGAATCGACAAGCTGGAAACCGACCTGAAAAAGAGCAGCGGCGAGCAAAGCGGGATCAAGGCACAGCTTGACGCGGCAAAGGAATCCGCAAAACAGGCAGAAACTGCGTTGAAATCGTTGCGTGCAGAATCTGAGCGGCTGCGGCAGGTCACATCCGGCGAGGTGTCTGCATCGCCTGATGCGTATATTTCTGCATACAGTCGGCAATCCGAAGTTGCTGCACAGATTGAGGAACAGGAAGCGCGTCTGAAAGAGCAAGACAAGATCGTTGAGAGCTTGGACGGCAAGTACGCAAAAATTACGGACAAGGTAATGGAACAGACCTCCGCGCTGGACGCGGCGAAGACACGCGCAGGAGAGCTTACGCGAGAGGTTACAAACGCAAGCGGCGCGTCCGAACGGATGGAGCTTGCCGCAAAAAATGTTTCCGACAGCATGAACACGTTCAGCAAGCGTGTTTCCGGGCTTTTTAAGCGTGTCCTTGTATTCTCTCTGATTACTAGAGCGCTGCAAAGCCTGCGAACATGGCTCGGGAAAACAATCATGCAGAACGAGGAGGCGCGTGCAGCGGTTGCGCGGCTTAAGGCGGCGTTTTTGACGCTGGCCCAGCCGATTCTTCAAGTCGTGATCCCCGTTTTTGTAAAGCTTGTGGACATTCTGACACAGGTTGTTACAGCTATCGCAAAGTTTTTCGGCATGCTGTCTGGCAAAAGCTGGGGCGCTCAGGTTGCAGCGGCAAAAGGGCTGAATGCGGAAAAAGAAGCAATCGAGGGGGTAGGCTCCGCAGCTGAAGACGCCAGCAAGAGCATGGCGAGCTTCGACGAGATCAACCAGATTACCAGCAATCAGGCAGCTGGAGGCGGTGGCGGCGCAGGCGGGGCGGCGTCTACGGATATCGCGCCGGATTTCTCAAACCTCGACATGGCGGAGGATAAACTGCACGATATTCTCGGCCTAGTAGGTGCGATTGCAGCCGGGCTGCTCGCTTGGAAAATTGCAAGCTTGTTCACGAACGACCTGAGCAAGATTTGGGGTATCGCCCTTGCAGTTGCCGGTGCGTTTGCGCTTGTGTACTTCTGGCTAGACGCGTGGAAGAACGGAATTGATTTACAAAATTTCCTCGGAATGCTTGCGGGGCTTGCCGCGCTTGCTGCCGGACTTGCAATCGCATTTGGCCCGATAGCAGCAGGCATTGCGCTTGTTGTGGGCGGTCTTGCTATGCTTGTTGTCGGAATCAAGGATGTCATTGAAAATGGATTTAATTTAGTAAATACGCTTACGATCATCGCGGGGCTACTTGCCGCCGGTATCGGCATTTCGCTTCTGACGGGTAGCTGGATTCCACTCCTGATTGCTGGATTTGTTGCCGCTCTGGTTGCACTTGTTTCCTTTACCGGACATGGCGAAGAACTCATCGAAGGCCTGAAAAATATCATAGACGGATTCGGGAAATTCTTTAAGGGCGTGTTTACGGGAGACTTAAAGCTTGCCGCAGAAGGCGCGAAACAAATTTGGGAAGGGCTTAAGCAGACGTGGAACGCGATTGTAAACTCCATCAAAGATGCATGGGATATGTTCATTACATGGTTACAATCAAAAAGCCCCATGCTCGCGGCGATTTTCCAGACATACGGAAACTTTATATCCGGCCTATTCAACAGTATAAAGCAGTGGCTAAGCGGAATCATCGAGTTTATCAGCGGCGTTTTTACCGGAGACTGGACAAAGGCGTGGGAAGGCGTAAAGGATATATTTAAGGGAATCTGGAATGGAATCATTACCGCTGTTGAATATGCGATAAACTTTATCATCAACGGTATAAACCTCCTAATCTCCGCGCTGAATACCATTCATTTCGAGGTCCCTGATTGGGTTCCTCTAATTGGTGGTAGGTCTTTCGGAATTAGCATTCCCCTAGTGAGCAACGTTGCGCTTCCTCGCCTCGCGCAGGGCGCAGTCATTCCCCCGAACCGCGAATTTCTCGCCGTTCTCGGCGACCAGAAGAGCGGGACAAATATTGAGACGCCGCTGGCAACGATGGTGCAGGCCTTTAAGCAGGCCATGAATGAGACGGGCGGCATGGGAGGCCGGAGCATTACAGTCGTGATGCAGGTCGATAAGCGCGAGTTTGCCCGCGCGGTATATCAGGCGAACAACGACGAGACGCAGCGCGTTGGCGTTCGTCTGGCGGGGGTGAGAACATGACAAGCGTATTGAGCCTTGATGGGAAAGCGTATCCAAATCTGCACGTCGTGAGTCTGAAACGTTCGTTTTCCGTGCTCGACGGCGACAATGCCGGGCGCGTGATGACTGGCGCAATGACGCGCGACATCATCGGCACCTATTACAATTACAGCCTGGAAATTGATTCAGTGACATCGAACCCCGAGGAATACGACGAGTTTTATGAAACGATCTCCGCACCGGCAGACAGCCACGTACTGACAGTCCCCTATGCGCAGACGACCATGACGTTCGACGCGTATGTTGCAAATGGCGACGACGAGCTGGCGTCCAGCTATGCCGGGAAAAACAGCTGGCAGAACCTGACCGTCAATTTCGTTGCCATGAAACCGAAGAGGACCCCGGCATGAGCGTAAGAGTGGTATATGAAGACGTCGCGGTCGGCGCAGCAGATGCGTCGACGGTAACGACGACGGCGAAGAAAGACTTTGCGAACCCTGCCCTGCTCCCCTACGGCACGGACGCCGGGCTGCTGGCGTCCTGCGAGCAGAACCAGTGGGTCCTAGACGGGACGCGCGTCTTGCTCGGGAACCAGCGGGCCGCATTCTGGTCCGCGGTGCAAAGCAACGACGACTGCACGTTTGACGCAGCGCCGACGATCACGATCTCCCTGAATGGTCAGTTCTCCTCCCCGGGCATTTTCTTCTACTTCGACGGCTCGGAGGGTGACTACTGCAGCGAGATTGTCCTGATGTGGTACAACGGCGAAGAACAGCTTGCGAGCAAGACCTTCACGCCGAACTCGTACAAGTATTTCTGCGAGCAGCAGGTCGACTTATACAACAAGCTCGTCGTGCAGATCAATAAGACCCACCTGCCGAACCACTACGCGAAGATCTCACAGATCTTCTTCGGCATCGTCCGGGAGTTCGAGCGGGTAGAGCTGCGCTCCGTCCGAGTCACGGAGGGCCTGAACATCATTTCAGAAGATCTGGAGATCAACACGCTCGACTTCTCGCTGGACAGCGCGGACGATATCGACTACGTCTTCCAACAGAAACAGCCCGTCAGCGCGTATGACTCGGATCACCTGATCGGCGTGTTTTACATCGAATCGTCCTCCCGCAAGAGCGTCAGCGTCTATGATATTTCCTGCATCGACGCCCTCGGCGTCATGGATAGCGAGCCGTTTGCGGCTGCGATCTATTCCGGCGCGTCCGCAAAGACGCTGATACAGACGATCCTTGCCGGGCACTTCACACTGGAATACGACTCCGCGCTGGATGACGCGAAGGTCACGGGCTACATCCCGGACTGCACGAAGCGCGAGGCGCTGCAGCAGATCGCATTTGCCATCTGCGCCACCATCGACACCAGCGGCACGCGCGGGATCAAGGTGCGCAAGCTCGCGGCGGACGAGGCGGCGGAGATCCCGCTTGACCGGCTCTATACCGGCGGCAGCGTGGAAACATCTTCCCCAGTGACGGAGGTGCGCGTGACGGCGCATGCGTACAAAACGACCGGCAGCGGCGACAGCGTGGAGGTCGACGGCACGACGTATTACCACACGACCACTGTCACGACGAAGGCCAATCCGAAGGTCACGGCCACGACGAAGCCAAACGTCGTCGAGGTCAGGGACGCCACACTGGTCAGCAGCAGCAACGTCGCCGCGGTTGCCCAGCACGTCTATGACTATTACATGCGCCGTCAGACCCACAGCGTGCGGATCGTCATGGACGGCGAGACCCCCGGCGATTACGTCAAAACGACGACGCCGTGGGGCAGCACGATCACCGGCACGATCACCAGCATGGGTATCTTGCTCAGCGGGATCGCGGCTGCGGAGTGTGAAATTGTAGGATCCTGAGAAACGGAGGTGCATCCTATGGTTCAGGGTGATGCCTATAACATCGATATTTCCATCACGAACAACGGCGAAGCGCTCGATATCAACGATATCGAGACCGTCGAGGTCTCGCTTCTGTACCTGCAGAAGAAATACCCCGGCGAAGTCGAATACAAGGACGGGAAGTTCCGCTTCCCGCTGACGCAGCAGGAGACATTCAAGCTCCCGAAGACCTGCCAGATGCAGGTGCGTGTGAAATTTACCTCGGGGGACGTCATCGGCTCCCCGATCCAGCAGATCGACGTTCTGCACGCGCTGTCAAAGGTGGTGCTGTAATGGTTCCAGTGACGCCGGTCACGTATGAGCTGGCCGGAGATCGCGCGCTGCGCTTTGACACCGGCGGAGGCAGCGACGTCTCCTTCGGCTTCTCGGCCTCCATATCCGCCGGGGGTGCCAAACCTTACACCGGGGCATACGAGGTCACGCCCAAGATCTATGAGGCGGTCTCGCTGGAAACGAAGGACCGCTTCCTGAAAGACAATGTAACCGTCAAGAAGATCCCCCAGTATATCGTCTCGAACGATGCGGGGGGTGCAACACTCATTATGGGGGATGAATATTATGGCTAATCAATATGTAAACAAGTTTATCATTGGTACTGAAGTTAAACTCGACCTTACTCAGGACGATATCACTCCTGATAAGCTGGCTGAGGGTATTAAGGCCCATGACAAATCTGGCGCACCTATCGTTGGTACCAGTACGAAGGATGCTGACACCAGCGATGCAACTGCCGTTGCTGCAGAAATCCTGAAGGATAAGACAGCATATGTGGCAGGTTCCAAGCTGACTGGTACAATGCCCAATAACGGTGCAAAGCACCTGAAAATCACCAATAAGGACACTCCTGTGCCTATTCCGATGGGCTTCCATGACGGTTCTGGTGATGCTGCTATCGATGCTGATGAGGCTGCAAAGCTGATTCCAGCCAACATCCGTGAGGGTATTACAGTGCTCGGTGTTGAAGGCACTATGTCTGGTTCTGAAGGCGTAAAGCCTCAGGCCAAGACAGTTACCCCGACATTCGTACAGCAGGAAGTTACACCTGACAGTCCTGATTACAATTATCTGTCTTCTGTGATGGTTGCTGCAATTCCTGTCACCTATACGGATAATGCTCAGGGAGGCCAGACACTGAAAGTAGGTGCTTAATCGTGGCAGTCAACAAGGTTGAGATCAACGGTGTGGTTAAGCTCGATCTGACGGCGGATACTGTTACGGCAGCAAAGCTTGCACATGGCGAGACTGCGCACGACGCGAGTGGTAAGCGCATCACCGGCACCATGACTGTTCCGCAATTACAGATTGTCGTTACGACTAGCGCGGGCGCAACAGTTACAGCTACAAAGGGAAGCAAGACGATTTCCGGGACGGCAGATGCGAGCGGGAGCTGCACGTTGATAGTTGGTGAGACTGGAACGTGGGCTGTGACAGCTGCATCGGGAAGTATGTCTAAATCTATCGATGTAGTTGTTGGATCTGTCGAAGCTACGCTGAACCTGATTGACCCTGTTTTTGGCAATAACGACTGGTCGACTATTATTGCTGCGTGTCAGTCTGGCAGTGTTCCCGATGCTTGGGCTGTCGGTGACAGCAAAGAGATGACAATCAGCAATAAAGCATACCAGATCGACATCATCGGCAAGAACCACGATGACTACGCCGACGGCTCGGGCAAGGCTCCGCTGACGTTCCAACTTCATGCCTGCTATTCCAAAGCTAAAATGCTTAGCTCGAATGTTACTTACACATGGCAGAAGTCGACAATGCGTACCAGTACGTTGCCGGCTATTTTGAAGAGGATGCCTGCTGAAGTGCAGGCTGCGATTCGAGAAGTTACAAAACTAACTGGAGCCAGCGAGTATTTGTCGGAATTAGATTCTACAGCAGATAAGCTATTTATATTAAGTGACGATGAGCTAGGTATAGGTTATAATTCGGTAGCAGGCGAAGGTACCATGTACGAGTACTATACAGGTGCCAGCAGTCGTCGCATAAAGCAGTATAACAATACAAATTCTTATTGGTGGCTGCGTTCAATCTGCACGGACAATAATCATAAAGGCAGTGTAAAGTGTATAAACACTAGCGGCTCTCTCTATCAATTTAGTGGTTCTGATACTGACTACGGTGTGACATTTGGCTTTTGCTTCTAACTATGTAGATATGGCCCTTAAGGTCATTCTGATAACAAGCCGACGGGCGTTAAGGAGCTTCTATGAGTACGATTATTGACACCCTCATCACTGACCGAACGGCAGCGGACGTCGCACGCGTGCACGAGTTGGCCGTGAAGGGCTACGCGGGCATGACGGCGGCGGAGCTGGCGGAGTGGCTGGCGGGGATGAAGGGCGCATACAACGCCGTTGACCTCAACCGCGTCGGGACGGCGCTGAACTACCTCCGCGACCTCATGACCGGCGTCTGCGGCATGGATATCACGTGGCAGGCGAAGACGGATTGGGCTATGACGGACGTTATAACAGCCGCACAGGGGGGCGCATACCACGACCAGATCAGCGACGTCCGCGCCGCGCTCGCCTACCCCGCAAATGCCCCGGATGTGCCGGAGATCGCACTGCTGACGTATGCGGGCGCAAACGATATCGAGCGCATCCTGACCATCTGCGAGACGCTGGTCGACAATGTGATAAATGCGTTTCGCTACACTGGCGCGGCGGAGTGCACCGCGGGAGGATTACTATGACAGATAGACAACCGACACAGGTACTGGCGAACGGGGCCATCCGCTATGGCATCTACAACGCGGACGGCACGCTTGACCATTACGAATATCTCCGGCGCGAGGACGCGCCGACCGTCGAGGGAACGCCGCTCAGCAAGGCAAATCTTCTCTCGGACGCCACAGCTTCGAAGCTCTGGCCCGGCAGCAACAAGCCGGAGGACCCAACTGTCAACCAGGCATTTGAAAAGCTATCGAAGGGCATGCACCTCGTCGGCGATATCGAGCTGACGTCCCGTGAAGCACCGTCTTCCGCGTGGCTCCCCTGCGACGGTCGGTTCATCACGCA